>ERZ772974.2197-NODE-2197-length-12137-cov-6.190780_pt1 | contig 12137 bp, 8 predicted proteins | sample MGYA00580671_ERZ772974 | MGnify/ENA primary metagenome ERZ772974 (study PRJEB29015, sample SAMEA2738065) | human oral metagenome | biome: human oral; feature: human-associated habitat; material: saliva | place: China | collected 2218 ... | reverse complement strand
TAAGTCAGTCACTCCGAGTCGGATTGCTAGCAATCTAGACTGCTTTGACATCGAATTGAGTCCAGCTGACCTAGAGATTCTCAAAAATATCAGCGGTTTGGAAGGCGGAGCCCCTAATCCAGATGGAGTGGATTTTTAAGCGCTAGACGGACATCTTTTTAGTTGAAATCAAGCTACTTGATATCTTAGTTATTAGTATTTTAATGAAGTTTGTAGTAACCTAGGCCTCGGCCGATCACTTTTCCTATAGTTTCGTGGTAACCTAGGCCTCGGCTAGTCACTTTTCCTATAGATTCATGGCAACCTAGGCCTCAGCTGGTCATTTTCCCTATAGAATCAAAGCAATCTAGGCCTAGAAGGCTCTTTTCATTTCTATTTATAAGATCCATCGCCCCTAGGTCATTTGTTGTCAAAAACAAGTGCCAGATGAGGGGTGATTTTGTGTCTTTTTCTTTTGAAAGACTAGAGGAAAAGTCGGAAAGAGACTCCGTTTTTTGAAAAAATGCTCCTTTCAGGGATAAAAAATGACATTTTAGGGCAAGAGGCCCCAAGATCCATCTCTACATGCTATACTTGCTTTATCAAAAATATTGGAGAGGTTTTATGATGAACTCTACTTACACCATTCGCCCCTTGTCTTATAGCAATCTGACCCACCGTGAGTTTGAGAGTCTAATGGTTGATTCTTATCAGCTACTCACGATTTTTACGAGCTCCTATAGAGATGAGGATATGTACAGCAAGCACCTAGAGGGCTTTCATAGCAAGCTAGAGCAGTTTCAGGCTCAATTGGCCAATGTGGAAAAGAAAGACTCTATGAGTCTCGTAGAACTAGACAAGGAGCGAGATAATGCTCTGGTTGGTCTGTTTACCTTGCATAAGGGCTTTGCCAAAATCAAAGACAGAGACTTGAAAGAAGCCTATGAAGTCTTGCTGCCAGTCTTTAAAAAATATAAGGATATCACCAAGCATACCAATGCCGTCGCAACGGCTGAGATTAAGAGCCTGCTCAAAACATTGCAGGAAGAGCCCTATCAGGGAGCTGTGACGAGTCTAGGCCTTCTCCCCATGCTGACGGCTGTGATAGCGGCCCAAGCGGACTATGATAAAGGAGAAGCAGAAGCGCGTGCAGTCAAGTCAGCCAAGGAAGTCGGTAAAACCAAACAGCTACGCAACGAAATCTCCCGTATCTACGACCTCTTTGTACGTTACACAGCAGCCGTCGCAGAAGCCTATCCAGAGAGATCCCACTTGACCAAACTCCTCAAAGACCTCAATACGATCCGAGACAGCAAGCGACGTTTGGTTGGTACAAATAAGAAAACAAAAGCGGAAGAAGCAGGAGAGAAATCAGCATAAAGAAGCCCCCCTTAGAAGGAAGATTCTGAGGGGGATTTTAGTGCTTTCGTGGTATAATTTTAGTAATTATCTATAATATAGAGGAGAATTTTATGGAAATTCCTACTTTTCTTTCAGAAACTATTTTAATTTTGGGTAACGGTTTTGATATTGCGATGGGACGGAAAACGAAGTATACGGATTTTATAGAGTTTGAAAAACAATTATTTTCTAATCCAGATGAGAAATTACTGGAGTTTCTAAAAGTCAAGAATATTAGTATTGAGAAATACAAAGATAATTTATATTTGAGATTTATTAATGAGAACAAAGAAGCTATCGGGGAAAACTGGTCCAATCTTGAAATTATAATTTCGCAACTTGCAGATGCGATAATGTATTTTAAAGAAAATAATGATTTAATATTCAAAGTTGCTACTACAGGTCGAATTTGGTTATTGGAAGAGAAATTATTACAAGAAAAAAATTATAGGTCAAAATTATATATTTCAGATTTGTTTTCTTCACTATTTCATGAAAAAGGTTGGAGTTCTTTAGAAAGAGAAGTTGCACTTGAAAAATTAAATAATAAATTTATTAGGCAACTTGATTTACTAATTGAACTATTAGAAATCTATCTGTCGTATTTAGATTACATAGATTTTGAGGATAGTAACTTTCAAGTAAAACCAACAGCTTTGGACGGGGTTCCAAGTTTAAAAAATTCCTATGTCCTAAATTTTAATTATACCAATACATCAGGTCACCTATTTGGGACCTCTGAGGAGAATACTCACTTCATACATGGTCAAATTAATTTAGGTAGACCCATTAATCAAATTAATACGATGGTCTTTGGGGTTGAGGATAAAGAAGATGATGTCAACAGTGATTTAATTCCTTACCAGAAATACTATCAACGAGTTGTTAAGGAAACTGGGAATCAATTTGAGATTTTTTTTAATTCTAACTGTTTTACAGTAAAGAAAAATATACCGGGTATAGGGACAAACACAATTAAATATAAAGTATCGAAAAATATTATTATTTTTGGTCATTCAGTAGATCCGTTAGATAAAGAGATTTTTCAAAAATGTTTTGAACTAGCAGAGAAAGGTGAGTATCTATATCGGTTTATTTTCACTTATTTTGATGAACCAGCTAAACGTTCGATTATAAAGAATCTCGCAATCATTCTTGGGAAGGAAAAACTGATAGAATTAACAGGTAAACAGAATGTTGTATTTATAAAGAGTGATGATAAGGATAGTATGAAAGAAGTACTACTGCCTTAATAAAGTTAAGAATAGTTTATAGCCCACTCGTCCTCCCTAGGTCGAGTGGTTTTTCTTGAAATATGATAAAATAGAAAAGATAATACATTAATTAAGGAAAGTAAAAATGGCAAGTAAAGAAAATGCAGAACGCAAGGAGCTGCATCGTAAAATTTGGGCGATTGCAGACGATGTGCGTGGAGCTGTAGATGGTTGGGATTTTAAGCAATATATCCTAGGAATTCTGTTCTATCGCTTTATTTCAGAGCACATGGCAGACTATTTTGACCGTGCTGAGCATGAGGCTGGGGACTTAGAATTCCGTTATGCTGACTTAAGTGACCAAGAAGCTGAGCAAGATTTCAAACCAGGTACAGTTGAGGATAAGGGTTTCTTTATCCTTCCAAGTCAATTATTTGAAAATGTCGTCAAGAACGCCTCGCAAAATGAAAATTTAAACGAAGAATTGGCTAATATTTTCCAAGATATTGAAAAGTCAGCCATTGGCTTCAAATCAGAAGATGATATCAAAGGTTTGTTTGATAACTTGGATACACGAAGCAATATCCTTGGTGGAACTGTTCCAGAAAAAAATAAACGACTTTCTGACATTCTAAATGGTATCAATAGCATTAACTTTGGTAACTTTGAGGAAAATGACATCGATGCCTTTGGGGATGCTTATGAGTTCTTGATTTCCAACTATGCAAGTAATGCAGGAAAAAGTGGGGGTGAATTTTTCACCCCTCAGACTGTTTCTAAATTGTTAGCTCGACTAGTCATGGTCGGCAAGGACAAGATTAACAAGGTCTATGACCCAACATGTGGTTCAGGCTCTCTCCTTCTTCAAATGAAAAAACAATATGAAGACCATATTCTAGAAGATGGATTCTTTGGTCAAGAAATTAACATGACCAACTATAACTTGGCTCGTATGAATATGTTCTTGCACAATATCAACTACAATAACTTTGATATCAAGCGAGGAGACACCCTTTTAAATCCTCAACATTTGGAAGAAAAACCGTTTGATGCTATCGTTTCTAATCCTCCATACTCTGTCAAATGGGTGGGAGATGGAGATCCAACTCTCATAAACGATGACCGTTTTGCGCCAGCAGGGAAACTAGCTCCTAAGTCAAAAGCTGACTTTGCCTTTATCATGCATAGTCTCAACCACTTGTCTAACAGAGGTCGAGCAGCCATTGTTTGTTTCCCAGGTATTTTCTATCGTGGTGGTGCTGAGAAGACCATTCGTCAGTATCTAGTAGATAATAACTTTGTTGAAGCAGTGATTGCTCTACCTGATAATCTCTTCTTCGGAACCTCTATCGCGACTACGATTTTAGTTTTGGCGAAGAATAAACTAGAAAATAAAACCCTCTTTATCGATGCGAGTAAGGAATTCAAAAAAGAGACCAATAACAATGTCTTGACAGATGAGAATATCGACCATATCGTTGAATTATTTACTAATTATCAAAGTGTAGACTATAAAGCAGCTCTCGTTGATAATGAGATGATTGGTTCAGAGCAGGATTATAACCTTTCCGTCTCAACCTATGTCGAACAAGAAGATACCCGTGAGAAGATTGATATTGATGAACTCAACCAAGAAATCGCTGATACTGTTGCTAAGATTGACCACTTGCGTGCAGAGATAGATAAAATTGTAGAGGAACTAGGAGGTAAATCATGAACATCCTAGAAGAAATCCAGAACTGCCCAGTTGAGTGGAAAGAGTTGGGGGAAGTAGCACTTTTAAAACGAGGGAAAACAATTACCTCAAAAACCGCAACTGATGGACCCTATCCAGTTATTTCTGGAGGTCAGAAGCCAGCCTACTTTCACGGTGAATTTAATAGAGAAGGTGAAACGATAACGGTTGCTGGTAGTGGAGCATATGCAGGTTTTGTAATGTATTGGGATGAGCCTATTTTTGTTTCGGATGCTTTTTCAATTGAGCCTCTTGAAGGTGCTTTAATTCCAAAGTTTTTATATCATTATCTTCTTGAAAAGCAAGAGATTCTTTTTAGTTTGAAAAAAGGTTCAGGAGTACCTCACGTATATCCCAAGGATGTTTCAAAAATTCTTATTCCAATCCCTCCTCTAGAAATTCAAGAAAAAATCGTGCAAAAACTTGACAAAATGACTGAATATGTTACAGAATTGACCTCAGAATTGACCTCAGAATTGACCTCACGTAAAAAGCAATATTCTTTTTACCGAGATAAACTCTTATCATTTGAAGATGAGGTATATCAAGTTGAATGGAAAACTCTAGGAGAAGTGGCTAGATTTAATTATGGCTATACTGATAAAGCGAAAGAGACGGGAGATATTAGATTTATTCGAATTACTGATATTGATGAAAATGGTTATCTTAAGTCGAATGATAAAAAATATATTTCTTTAACCGAAGAATCTAGAAACTATCTAGTAAAACATGGTGACTTATTGATGGCTAGAACGGGTGCTACTTATGGTAAAACACTATTTATTGATACTGATGAAACTAGCGCGTATGCCTCTTTCTTAATAAAAATTACTCCATCAGAGAAGTTAAATTCGAGATACTATTGGCACTTTTCAAAGAGTGAATTGTACTGGAAACAGGCTAATAATTTGGTTTCAAAGGCAGGTCAGCCCCAGTTTAATGCGAATAGTTTGAAAAATGTAAAAATCCCAATACCTTCTCTAGAAATCCAATCTCGTATTGTTCAAGTTTTAGATAACTTTGACACGGTTTGTAACGACTTGAAAATCGGACTGCCCAAGGAGATTGAACTACGTCAAAAACAGTACGAATATTTCCGAGAAAAACTCTTGACATTCGTCGCCGAAGGCGAGTACACTGACAGTACAGTACAGTACAGACAAGACATCATTAGGCTCTTGAACTGGGTATTTGGTCCAATTCGAGTGGAGTTGGGAGCTATTTGTGACTTTGTAAGAGGGAATGGACTTCAGAAGAAAGATTTTACAGAAATTGGGAAATCTGTTGTCCACTACGGACAAATTTACACTAAATACGATTTTTCAGTCTCTGAAACTCTCTCAAAAACTAGTGAAATAGTGTTCAAAAAGTTAAAAAAAGCACAACCAAATGACTTGGTAATGGCAACTACATCTGAGAATGTTGAAGATGTTGGAAAAGCAATTGTTTGGGAAGGAAAAGAAGAGATCGGTATTTCTGGAGATAGTTATATCATTCAAACTACCCAAAACTCACGTTACTTAAATTATTGGCTGAGATCTACTTCTTTTCAAACTCAAAAGGAAAGAAAAGTGACGGGCACAAAAGTTATTCGTATCAATTCGAAGGATATAGAAAAATTTCAAATCACCCTCCCGTCCCTTACAGAACAAGAAAGAATCGTCTCCATACTTGATAAATTCAACATCTTAACTCACTCTCTTTTCGAGGGTCTTCCAAAAGAAATTGAACTAAGACAGAAACAGTATAAATACTGGCGGGAACAATTGCTAAATTTTGATTTATAGAAAAGAATGGGAAAGGGATATGGCAAAAGCGCTAAGTGATATTGCACAAGAGTTAAAAGATAAAAACCAGAAAGTTCAGCTGATCTACGCTTTTAATGGGACAGGTAAGACCAGACTCTCTAAAGAGTTTGCTAAGTTGTTTCAAGCTGAAGAAGGCGGTCTTACGAGAGATAAGATTCTTTATTATAATGCTTTTACTGAGGACTTGTTCTATTGGGATAATGATCTTGATAGTAATCAGGATTTTAAACTGAAGATTCAGCCAAATTCTTTTATATCTTGGATTATTCAAGAGCAGGGGCAGGACCAGAATATTATTTCGCATTTTCAGCATTATACAAATGATAAAATGACACCTTCATTTCTTTTGTCAGATGGTCATATTCTTTTCACTATTCAAAGTGGTGATGGTGAGGATAAAACAAACGAACAAATTAAGTTATCCAAAGGTGAAGAGAGCAATTTTATTTGGTCTATTTTTTATACATTGCTAGAGCTAGTTATTAGTGAGCTTGACATACTAGAACCTGATGAACGTAGTACTAGAGAGTTTGATGATTTAGAGTATGTATTTATTGATGACCCGGTTTCATCATTAGATGAAAACCACTTGATAGAGGTTGCATCAAATTTAGGTAAATTAATTAGAACGAGTAAGTCTGATCTTAAATTTATAATAACAACTCACAATCCTTTATTCTATAACGTCTTATATAATGAGTTAAAAAATATTAAAAGGAATGAGAGATATAGTAAGAGGGCTATTGACGAAGAAACTGGAGAGTATGGAACCTATATTGACACCCGAAAAGTTCCTGATAGTAGTAGATTTAGATTTGAAAAATTAGAAGATGGATCATATAAGCTGATACCTCAACCGGATGACTCTCCTTTTGCTTATCATAATTTTTTAAGAAGATCATTACATAAAGCTATAGAAGACAATTTGGTTTATAAATATCATTTTAATTTTTTAAGAAATCTTTACGAGAAAACAGCAACTTTCCTAGGGTATCAAAATTGGCAGGATTTATTGCCACGTGATAATGAAGGAAGTTTTAGTAACTATGAGTCAAGGATATTAAATATTTCTAGTCATTCTAAAGTATCAACTGAGGAAGATGAACTAGTAACCCTCCCAGAAACTGCGCTTTTAAAAAACCTGTTACAGCATTTAGAGAGCACTTGCAATTATAAGGAGTAATTATGTCTGAAAGTACATTGACTACAGCTATTGTTGAGTCAGATAATTTTATCATTTTAGAAAAGTATACCAAGCAAGAACAGCCTAGTCAGTATCAGACTGAGGCGGACTTGGAGAAGGAGCTGATTGCTGACTTGCGTCAGCAAGGATACGAGTATCTTAATTATTTGACGACCCCAGAGGCGCTTTTAGCTAATCTCAAGACCCAGATGGAAGTTCTGAATAATGTGGTTTTTACAGATGCTGAGTGGTTGCGCTTCTTGGATGAGTACCTCAACAAACCCAGTGACAGTTTGATTGATCGTACCAGAAAACTTCATGACAACTATATTTATGATTTTATCTTTGATGATGGGCATATCCAGAATATCTATCTATGGGATAAGAAAAATATTAGTCGAAACAAACTGCAAGTCATTAATCAAATGAAGCAAGTTGGTACCAGTAGCAATCGATATGATGTGACCTTGCTGGTAAACGGATTGCCTCTGGTACAAATTGAGCTCAAAAAACGCGGAGTCGCGATTCGAGAGGCCTTTAATCAGGTGCACAGATATAGTAAAGAAAGTTTCAATGAGGAGAATTCTCTCTTTAAGTACCTTCAGATTTTTATCATTTCAAACGGAACGGATACTCGGTATTTTGCTAATACGACCAAGCGAGATAAGAATTCTTATGAGTTCACCATGAACTGGGCTTTGAAAAATAATAATCCTATTAAGGACTTGAAGGACTTTACAGCAACTTTCTTAAGTCAACAGACCTTGTTAAATGTCTTGATAAATTATTCTGTCTTTGATACTAATGACTCTCTTCTCATCATGCGTCCTTATCAGATTGCGGCAACTGAGAGAATTATCTGGAAGATACGTTCAGCTATTTCTTCAAAAATCAAAAGCGGTCCTGATACAGGTGGTTATATTTGGCATACTACCGGTTCAGGGAAGACCCTGACAAGTTTTAAAGCTGCTAGACTTGCTACTGAAATGGAAGAAGTGGATAAGGTTTTCTTTGTGGTGGATCGCAAGGACTTGGATTATCAGACAATGAAGGAGTACCAGCGATTTTCACCTGACTCAGTCAATGGTTCAAATAGCACTGCAGGTCTCAAACGCAATATTGAGAAGGATGATAATAAAATTGTCGTGACGACCATTCAGAAGCTTAACAACTTTATGAGCAGTGAGAGTCAGCATGAAATATATCAAAAGCAAGTGGTTTTCATTTTTGATGAATGTCATCGTTCTCAGTTTGGTGAGGCGCAAAAGCGGCTCAGGCAGAAATTTAAGAAATATTGTCAGTTTGGTTTTACGGGTACACCAATTAAGGTAGAGAATGCGCTTGGTTCCGAGACAACGGCATCAGTTTTCGGGCGTGAATTACATGCTTATGTATTAACGGATGCGATTCGAGATCAAAAAGTCTTGAAGTTCATGGTTGATTATAATGATGTTCGACCACAGTTCAAGGCAATCGAAAGCGAGCAGGACTTGACTAAGTTATCTGCAGCTGAAAATAAAAAAGCGCTGCTTCATCCGACTCGAATAGCTGAGATATCTAGGTATATCTTAGATCATTTTGATCAAAAAACGCATCGATTAACTGGTAAAGGTTTCAATGCTATGTTTGCTGTTTCAAGTGTTGATGCAGCAAAAGCCTACTATCAAGAGTTGCAAAATCGGCAAAAAGATTCTGAGAAACCATTGAAGATTGCGACTATCTTTTCCTATGCTGCGAATGAGTCTCAGGTGGCTATTGGTGAAATTGATGATGAGAGCTTTTCACCGGCAGATTTAGCGGATATTACTAGTAAAGAATTTTTGAGTAGCTGTATAGCTGATTATAATCAGTTGTTTGGCACTAATTTTACGATTAACGGGAATGATTTTCAGAATTACTATCGTGATTTGGCTAAACGCGTCAAAAATCGGGAAGTGGATCTCTTAATTGTAGTTGGGATGTTCTTGACTGGCTTTGATGCACCGACTTTAAATACTTTATTTGTGGATAAAAATCTGAGATATCATGGCTTAATCCAAGCTTTTTCACGCACCAATCGAATTTATGATGCTACTAAGTCATTTGGGAATATTGTCACCTTCCGGGATTTAGAGAAGGCAACAACTGATGCTATTAAGCTATTTGGAAAGACTGAGACAGCAGAGGTATTGCTCGAACGTTCTTATCAAGAGTATATGACAGGCTTTACGGAGGCTGGTGAAGAGCAAAAAGGCTATATGGCAGTTGTTCAAGAGTTACAAGAAAAATTTCCGGATCCGCAAGCTATCATTAAAGAGCATGATAAGAAAGAATTTGTCTCTTTGTTTGGTCAATTTCTTCGTCTAGATAATATCTTACAAAACTACGATGATTTCATGAGTTTACGAGCTTTACAAGAACTCGATATCATAGATGATAAGGCTGTAGAGGCTTTCAAGGAACGTTTTCATGTGGATGATGAAACTTTAGAGGAGTTATCTAGGTTAGACATCCCAAGTACTAGGGAAATTCAAGACTACCGTTCAACCTATAATGACATTAAGTCATGGTATGAGAATGAACGCCGTAATCAGGAAGATAGCGAATCTAAAGTTGATTGGGATTCGATTGTTTTTGAAGTTGAATTACTAAAATCTCAAGAAATCAATCTAGACTATATCTTAGAGCTAATTTTTGAGACTAATAAAAAGGTTTCAGATAAGGATGAACTTGTTACAGAAATCACTCGGACCATTCGAGCAAGTCTTGGCAATCGAGCTAAAGAAGATTTGATAGTCGCTTTCATCCATGACAGTGACTTAAATAGTTTTGATGATAAATCAGATATCATTGAACAGTTCTTTATTTTTGCGCAAGGTGAGCAGAAAAGGGAAGCGGATGAGTTGATACAGATTGAGGGATTAAATGAACAAAGTGCTAAGCGCTACATACAAGCTTCTTTGAAGCATGAGTATGCTAGTGAAAATGGGAATGATTTGAATGAAGCTCTGCCGAAAATGAGCCCACTAAATCCACAATATCGTACAAAAAAACAAACCGTTTTTCAAAAGATCAGTCGTTTTGTTGAAAAATTCAAGGGAATTGGTGGAGATATTTAAGAATCATTTGATTGAGTAACGAAATAAACCTGCCTAAACAATAAAAAGTAGCTATCAAATGTTGTACTGCACCCCAAAAGTTAGTTTTTTTCTGTCCAACTTTTGGGGTGCAGTTTACAATTAGAATGGCTATCTTTTTATATGGGTGATAGATTGATATGTTACGAGTGATTTTATAATCCTAGATTTCAAAGGCTAAATTGTTAAGTCCCCCGTTTTTGTTTACTTGAATTTTTTAAATTTTAAGATGGTATTGAGGATTTTCCCTTTAAAGGATTTGTTTTGATAGGCGATGGTGAGAGAGTTGAAAAACTCAACGGCCAGATGTTCTTGGTGTCCGAGGACCATTTCGTGTGGCGCTGAATCTGGGAAGAAGACGCCGAGCTTGATGCGAAGTCCACCTTTTTTCATTTTGAACTGGTGCATCCCGTACATCATCATGTCCAGATTCTGGTCTGACATCAGAACACCATCTCCAACCATTGCCAACTTGGTATCTGGGTCAACAGTAATTGGCTTTTCAGCATCTGGATGGATGAAGAGCTTTTGATAAGTGGGTTCACCATATTGCCCCACCATTTCCATGACTTCTTGCCCGCCGTGAACACCTGCAAAGACAAAGTGTTCAGGATGGATTTCAAATGGAACAGCTGGATTCACCATCTTGTTGAGTTCTTGGTTGAAAGCAAGAAATTCCCCAAGAGTCAGACCGTCGACATCGACATCAACGTATGCCGGCTGTAAGTTGCGTCCTTTAACCGTTTTTGAAGCAATCTCGTGCCACATCTTGTCAGATTTAGCTAACTTGTCTGCATAGAGTTCCAGTATTTTCTCAGACCCCAAGGCGAGTTTGGTTTCGATTAAAGCAGCCTTGACTTCCTCAAAAGGCAAGCTGAAGAGGGTGTCTACGGTAATGGATTTTCCCTTGTAAGTGAAGTCGGCACCTAAGTCATCCATCTCCTGAATGACGTGATGGGTGCGTTCCAATTCTTTTTCTTGAATCCACTCAGGACTTAGTTCTTTGCCGTTCATGTGCATACGGATAGATAGATTTTTCATACTGAATACCTCATTCGTTTTAAGATGGTTCTATCATATCTCGAACGTTGCATCTTCTCAATATGCAAAAATAGACCAAGGGTCCATTATCGAACCTTTGGTCTATTATTATCTAGTATCTTTTGAAAAAGAGTGCTGGAGATAGGTAGAGAATTGATCGAGTTCTGTCACAAGCTCCGTTAAGCTGAGTGGATCATGGCCTTGGCGGACGTAGGTGATATAGGTCATGGCTACAGAACTGAAGAGAAGTATGGGCACTTTCAAAACGCTGGGTGAGCAGAGACTCAAAGACCTCCAGCTCACGGTCCAATAATTGCTCTGCCAGGTCGTACTTGTCCAAATAATGAGCGTAAAAAGTTCCCTTGCTGATCAGATATTCTTTGATAATGAGGCTGGTAGTCAGCTTTCCAAAAGGCATTTCTTCCAGTAATTTTAAAAAAGTCGTTTCAATGCGTTGCTTGGTCTTGATGACACGGGTGTCAGTTTTCTTATCTTTCATAGGACTAGTACACCATAGATTGGGCAGTTGTTCTTAAGCTGGATTTATAAAAGTTATTAGATTTGTATAAAAGAACAGTCTGTCTACGTCCTTTTTAAACGGATGACTAAATCAGGACATAGGTTTCAACCGCTTGCCCAGCCCCGTTTTCATTGTTGGTC
>ERZ772974.2196-NODE-2196-length-12139-cov-9.094174_pt1 | contig 12139 bp, 11 predicted proteins | sample MGYA00580671_ERZ772974 | MGnify/ENA primary metagenome ERZ772974 (study PRJEB29015, sample SAMEA2738065) | human oral metagenome | biome: human oral; feature: human-associated habitat; material: saliva | place: China | collected 2218 ... | reverse complement strand
TCCCTGCCTACGACTGTATCGACTATGATAAGGACTTTGATAAGAACGATATCGGTGAGGAGTACCTCGGTCCTTGGAAGCAGTTTAATCTCCTTTCTCTGAAGGGAAAGAATCCAGAGCCAACTGTTCGTGCTTACTCTATGGCGAACTATCCAGCTGAGGGTGATATCATCACACTGACTGTTCGTATTGCAACACCTCCATTCCTGCCACGTCCGCAGGTTGGTTTCCAGAACGTACCAACTGGTATTGGTTCTACTTACATCTTCTCTCTTAAGGAGGGTGATAAGGTAATGATGAGCGGTCCTTATGGCGACTTCCATCCTAACTTCACTTCTGGTAAGGAGATGATTTGGATTGGTGGTGGTGCTGGTATGGCTCCTTTGCGTGCGCAGATTATGCACATGACAAAGACCCTCCACACTCGCGACCGTGAGATGCACTTCTTCTATGGTGCGCGTTCACTCAGTGAGGCATTCTTCCTTGAGGACTTCTGGGAGCTTGAGAAGGAATATCCTAACTTCCATTTCCACCTCTCTCTTGACCGTCCAGACCCTAAGGCTGATGAGGCTGGCGTGAAGTATTACACTGGTTTTGCAGTAAACTGCATCCGTGATGAGTATCTAAAGGATCACGAGGCACCAGAGGATTGTGAGTATTATCTCTGTGGACCTCCAATGCTTATCAAGACAGTTACAGACTATCTTGACAGCATCGGTGTTGATCAGGATGCAATCATGTACGATAACTTTGGATAGATATAATTTAAGGCAGAACTCCAAGTAAGGAGTTCTGCCTTTTAGATTATCTTTGAGAAGTTGGGTTATACCATCAGTCTGCGTCAGATACGTGAGGATATTCCAATTTAAATTATTACATTTGCACCCCATGAGTTACGTTTTATGTTCACATCTCCCACCTTAGTCGCTGATAAAACTGATAAGCAGGAACGAGGATTCTATATTCCTCGACTGCATTGAGAGCGTAGCCTGACGGGTACTGAGTTTGAAGTAAAATTCCGTAACGAACTTGCCCAAATCTACGCAAAGATATATGGCAACAGAACAAACATACAAGTAAAATCGATTGATATACAAACGATATGGAAATAAAGAAACAACCGATGACCTCGGCAACGCATAGCGAGTTTACACTCGAGGCATTGAGGCAAATTGCGCCTTCGGCTTTCACGGAGGTGCGGGGAGCAGATGGTGAGCTGACACAGAAGGTGGACTTTAAGGTGCTTCGTGAACTCTTGGGCGATGCTATCGCTGATGCCGACGAGGAGCGCTTTGGCTTTCAATGGGTAGGCAAGCAGGAGGCAAAGCGGGCGGCAGCGGAACCGACACGCCGGACGTTGCGTCCCGTGGTGGATGACAGTGTGGACTGGGACACGACGGAGAACCTATACATTGAGGGCGACAACCTCGAGGTGCTGAAACTCTTGCAGCGTGCTTACCTCGGCAAGGTGAAGATGATTTATATTGACCCGCCTTATAATACGGGCAAGGACTTTGTTTATAGTGACGACTTCGCTATGAGTGGGGAAGAAATGGACGAAGCGATGGGCAATATCGATGAGGAGGGCAACCGCCTACGCCGCAACCTTGACTCCAATCCCCGTTACCACTCCGACTGGTGTTCGATGATTTATAGTCGCCTACTCGTCGCACGCACCCTGCTTGCTAATGACGGCGTTATCTTTATTTCTATTGACGATAAAGAGGTGCACCACTTGAGAAAGATATGCGATGAGGTGTTTGGAGCGGGGAACTTTGTGACGGAATTTAATTGGAGGAAGAAGACTGGTGCGAATGATGCCAAAGATATAGCTATAGTTACAGAAGCAATATTATTGTATGCAAAAAATCATGAACAAACAATTAATGCGGAGATATGGAAAAGAGATGAGGACTCGATAAATCAGTCGAGGTATAATTTAAGTGACGAGTTTGTCAATGAAAGGGGAAAATTCTATTATGACACACTCGATAGAGGAGGATTACAATATTCTGATTCTTTGAACTATGGCATAGAGGCTCCTGATGGCGGAATCATTTATCCGAATGGTAGAGATACATTTGTTAATGATGGTTGGATATGGAAATGGAGTAAGGAGAAAATAAAATGGGGTCTTGATAATAAATTCTTATCATTCGTAAAGTCTCCGAAGAGTAAAGGTTCTGCATATACCATTAAATACAAGGTATATCAGTGGGTAGATAATGAAGGATTGGTTAGGGAGAAGTCTGGTCGTGCATTTATGAACCTAATACTAAACCCTATTAATCAGATTGGAAACAAAGAGATGAAAGAGTTATTTGATGGAGGTAGACCCTTCTCAAATCCTAAGCCTGTAGGACTCATTAAGTTTTTACTTGACATCATTAAGCCAGACGACTCCCTCATCCTCGACTTCTTCTCCGGCTCTGCCACTACCGCCCATGCTGTTATGCAGCTGAATGCAGAAGATGGTGGCAAGCGTAAGTACATTTGTGTGCAGCTACCAGAGAAGACGCCAGAAGGTAGCGAGGCACGCAAGGCGGGTTACGACACGATTTGCGAGATTGGTAAGGAGCGCATCCGCAGGGCTGGCAAGAAGATTAAGGAGGAAGCTGGGCTGATGGGTCAGGACTTAGACACTGGCTTCCGTGTGCTTCGTACGGACTCGTCGAATATGGAGGAGGTTTACTTTGAGCCAGCTGGATTGGAGCAGCAAGACCTCTTTGCGCAGGTGGATAGTGTGAAGGCTGACCGCTCGGAGCTTGACTTGCTCTTTGGCTGTATGGTAGACTGGGGCGTGGAGCTAAGCTATCCACTTCGGACGGAGGAGGTAGACGGTAAGCACCTGCACATTGTGAACGAGGGCGCACTCGTGGCTTGTTTCGACAAAGAAATAAGCGTTGAGGCTGTCAGTCGTATTGCGGAGCTGAAGCCACTGCGTGTCATCTTCCGTGAAGAGTGCTTCGTTACCGATGCCGATAAGCTGAATATCTATGAGAAGTTCAAGCAGTTCTGTGGCTGGAATGATGAGGAAGTCTATAAGCGTATTCACGTGTTATAAATATCAGTTAACTAAATCTTAAACATCAATGGGTAAATATAGTTGCTATATGTCCCAATGCCCACGCCGTGAGTAAGGGCTGTGGCGGAGTGTTCCCGTGTTGGAACACGGATGTTCCCGCACTGGAACTTTTATGTTCCAAAGCCGGAACATGAATGTTCCGCCGCTGGGAACATTTCGTTCCTCATGTTAGGACGCTGCCCAATGAACGTAATGATGATTAGACAATAGATAAGATGAAGATACAATTCAAACATCAAGCCTTCCAACGAGATGCGGCACAAGCCGTTGTAAATGCCTTTCGTGGGCAGCCGTTACAAGATTTCTTTGTTTATCGCAGAGATGTGGGTAAGGGAGTTTTGGCACTGGACGCACAGGGCTTTCGCAATCATGATATTCTACTTAACGATGAGGAGCTAACTCGCAATATTCGTGAAGTGCAAATCAGTCAAGAGCTGCAGCCAGTCAATCACGTGCTTCGTGACGGCAATGGCACGCTGGCACTGAGCATAGAGATGGAGACGGGAACGGGTAAGACCTATACCTATATCAAGACGATGTACGAACTCAATAAGCACTATGGCTGGACAAAGTTTATCATCGTGGTGCCGAGTGTGGCTATTCGTGAGGGAGTCATCAAGAGTCTTGAGACGATGGCAGACCATTTCGCAGAAGAATATGGCGAACGTATGCAGCACTTTGTGTATGATAGTGCACATCCTAAAGCTATCGACCAGTTTGCTTCCGACCCTAAGATACACGTGATGGTCATCAACACACAGGCTTTCAATGCCACGGGAAAGGATGCTCGCCGCATATTTATGAAGCTGGAGGACTTTAACTATCGTCGCCCGATAGACATCCTCAGTGAGACACGCCCTATCCTGATTATAGACGAACCGCAGAGCGTATTGGGTACCGACAAGAAGAATAAGACCCGTCAGGGTTTGCAGCAGTTCAACTCGTTGTTCTCGATTCTATATAGTGCGACGCACCGCAAGGCAGATGTTTATAATCAGGTTTATCGTTTGGATGCTATTGACGCCTTCAATAAGCGACTGGTGAAGAAGATAGAGGTGATGGGAGTAGAGCAGATTGGTACGACCGCTACGAATGGTTATCTTTACCTCGATGCTATCGTCCTGTCGAAGAAGAAAGGCGAGGCGCCACGTGCTCGCATTAGTTTTGATGCAACGAGTAGGGTAGGTTTGCGCACGGCAACACGGCTGGTAGATGAGGGCTTCGACCTCTATGCCGAGAGTGGCGAGCTAGAGGCTTATCGTGATGGCTTTATCATAGAGCGGATAGATGGTGTGAAGGGGTGTATTCGTTTGAGCAATGGTCAGGAAATCTATGAAGGTCAGGCAATGGGAGCAATCACGGAGGAGTTGATACGGCGTATACAGATTCGCACCACCATACAGAAGCACTTCGAGCGTGAGCATCAGCTCTATAAGCAAGGAATTAAGGTGTTGAGCCTCTTCTTCATAGATGCCGTAGAGAAGTATCGCATCTATGATTCTGATGGCGAACCCCATAAAGGTCGTTGGGCAGAAATCTTCGAGGAAGAATATATATCCGTACTGAATGAGGTGCGTGACCTTTACTGGGATGAAGAATACAAACGATATCTTCAAGGGATAAGTGCCGAGCAGACTCACGCAGGCTACTTCGCACAGGACAAGGGAAAGATGATAGACCCGAATACTAATGACCCCGACGCCTATCAGTTGATTATGCGCGATAAGGAACGCCTCCTATCATTAGATGAGCCGACACGCTTTATCTTCTCTCACTCGGCATTGAAAGAGGGCTGGGATAATCCTAATGTCTTTCAGATTTGTGCATTGAAGCAGAGCAACAACGAAGTGAAGAAGCGGCAGGAGGTGGGACGTGGTATGCGTCTCTGTGTCAATCAGCAGGGCGAACGGCAAGATAGTGACCTGCTGGGCGATGCAGTCTATGACACGAATGTGCTGACGGTGATAGCCAGTGAGAGTTATAAGGACTTCTCGGAGGCATTGCAGAAAGAACTTGCAGAGAGTATTACGTCGCGTGCAGTACTGGTTACGGCAGCATTGTTTGCAGGTAAGACCATTGTGAAAGCCAACGGAGAGAAGCTGACGCTGACAGAGTCGCAGGCAGCAACCATTTTGGAGGAACTTATATCAGCAGGCTATGTGAAGAAGCAGAAGCTGACCGATAAGTACTTTGAGGATAAGAAGGCTGGTACGCTGCAGTTGGAGGATTGGCAAGAAGACGTGGAAGCTATCGTTCAAGAGCTGGATAAGGTGTTTAATCCTGATGTGCTCAAGGTTGAGAATGGTCGAGGCAAAGAGACAGCCCACTTCCGGATGGAACGATTTAACAAGAAGGAGTTTCAAGCTCTGTGGAAACGTATCAACTGTAAGACTTACTATGAAGTTGATTTTGAGACAGAGTCTCTAATACGTAAGTCTATTGTAGGACTGGACGATTCACTCCATGTTACCGCAATTCGTATTGCCGTCACATCGGGTACGCTGGCAAATATCCAGTCAAGAGAAGAACTCGAAGCTGGGCAGGCGATGCAGGAGGGTAAGACAAAGACGGTGAAGGTGAAGGAAGCTGTGGCAAGCGGTGTGCGCTATGACCTCGTGGGCGAATTGGTACAGCGTACGGGCTTGAAGCGTAGTACTATTGCTGCGATTCTGACAGGTGTCAGGCCCGAGACCTTCGGAATGTATCGTCGCAATCCAGAGGAGTTTATTATCCGTGTAGGTAATATCATCAACGAGCAGAAAGCCATTGCCGTGATAGAGCATATTGCTTACCACAAGATGGATCAGCATTATGATGCCAGTATCTTTTCAGAGCATGAACTCCGTGGGCGTATCGGTATTGATGCCATACAGAGTGAGAGGTCGCTCTACGACCTTGTAGTTGTGGATAGTCAAGGAGTTGAGAAACGCTTTGCAGAAGAGTTGGAACGGGAGGAAGAAGTTGAGGTTTATACCAAGTTGCCACGTGGTTTCTATATCAATACGCCTGTGGGCAAGTACAATCCAGACTGGGCAATCGTCTTCCGAGAGGGAGCGGTGAAACACATCTATTTCGTTGCAGAGACGAAGGGCTCTGAGGACATTACTCAGCTTCGAGGGGTAGAGAGTGCAAAGATAGAATGTGCCAAACGCCATTTCGCCTCAATCTCTGATAGTTCGGTCAAGTTTGATGTAGTCAAGAGTTACGAAAAGTTGAAGAATATCGTTACGCAAGGTTAGGATATAAGTTGCATTTGAGTTGTAATGAGAACTTCGCAACTTTATGATAACACTGGGAGATATTGATGACCATAAGCCTTTGGAGCGCGAAGCATTCATAGAATTTATATATGATAAGCTATTCGGTGACAAACTTATTAGAATCCATTGCCGCCTATTGTCTGTTTCCAAAGAAGCCGTGCATCAATGTACAAAGAACCATTGATGGTGCGATTAAGGATATAGACGCTACTATATCTAAACTTCAAAAGGTGCGTGCGGAGTTGGTTAGTAGTGAAAACAACCTGCGCCTTGCTACTAAGGATACCGAGAAATTGACCATTCGTAGACTCACAACTAATAACCCAACGATGAAGGCGAAGTTTGATGAGGCTCGGAATACACAGACGGCAGTAGAACTCAAAGACGACGAGGAATAGGCGTTGTGTAGTTACTATATAGAATTCTTACCTATTAAATACTTATAAAATGAAAACATTATCCGTAAGACAGCCATGGGCTTCGCTATTGGTGAGTGTGCTGAAAGACATAGAGAATAGAACGTGGGCTCCTAACTATAAGGGTCGAATCTTGATACATGCCTCATCAACGAAGGTTCCAAAGAATTTCGCTGATAGAATTATCTTTGACGTAAACAATGAAATAGAGAACGAACGACGTTAAATAATTGATAGCCCCAAACAATTAAAGAGTATAGAACATTGTAGAACGCAAGTACAACAAAACGGTAATTTCATAATGAAATATAAACAAGATATAGGACTGATTCCCAATGTTTCATATGGAGATTTCGTCCTTGGTTCAAATATCAATATGTATTTAAGTCAAGAGCATACAAAGAAAATGTATGATGAAGCTACATTTTCAAACATTTCTTATTTTTTCAAGAGAGAAGAAATTAATGTGTGGTGTGATACGGATGGTTCAATAAATACAATTATATGTTCTTCATATTGTCTATTTCATAATAAGAATCTGATAGGAATGAAGTATACAGATTTCCTTACAGAGTTCTCTAAAGAACCAGATAGTGAAGATAATATATATGTGTTAGTATCTGGGAAAGGGCAACGGCAACATGTATACGATTTTGAGAAAGATGGGTTGCAGGTTTGGGTTTGGAGAAATAGAATCCGGACAGTTCTCATTTACAAACAATTAAAAAATGGTTATACTTTAAGAAGTAATGTCCATAGCCATCCTGAAAATACTCCCTATCCTTCTGGACTTAATGGAGGAAGTGGTGATATTCCTTATGCTCAAAAGATTACAGATGAGAGCACACAAAATCCGAGTTTTAAAATATATCTGCCAGGAAAAGGCACATATGTTAAGTTTAGTCCAAATTCTTCACCTGAAGATTTTGGTTTTGGAATACCTACATACAATCTAAAAGGAGTCTCTGTTGTTGGACATAAAAAGAAAAAATAATGAAACATTTCATTTTTATAATTATAGGTTTCTTTTTATTTCTTATCCCCTGTACAGCGCAGGGGATAGGAAATACTTCATCTATAGGTTTGAGCTATTATGAGTTACACCATTCCAATCTTCGCAAGGAAATATTGGATATAACAATTTCTTATTTGAAAAAGAAAAATATTCCTTCTTCAAAAAAAATGTTAGTAATGACTTTAACGCGCAGAAGTAAAGGGACTCTTATATCCATAGACTTACTGGATAAAGATGATGTTAGATATGATAATAAAATATTTGGATATACAAAAATTTTAGACTATACGTTCATTTTAAGAGGAGATGAAAAAAATTGGATTATAAAAAGGCTATGTAAACATAAAATACGATTTACTTTTTGCAAGAGGGCACCAATGGCAGATGGTGTTATTTCTTGGCTTTTTTTCCAATCAGGAAGGTCTGTGGAACTATTGTCTTTTAATGAAAATTGGTAAATAATGGGGGCATACTCTAAATCGGGAGTTAATGCAGTATTCCCTATTTCAATTTTTAAATAATATTGCCATAATGTTAAAACATTTCATATATATAATATCTTTGTGCTTCTGCATATCTGCAGAAGCACAAAGATTGAATAAAGAAGTTTTATATGATGATGCTATATGCAGACTGCATAAAATTCTGTTGCAAGCTTCATATTTAAATACTTCTGATACTCTTTATATTATTCTAAATGACAAGAGTATTAAAGTAAAAAAAGTAAATATAATTTCTAATGACTTTCCGCAACTTAGAGTAGGAGAAAGTCGTTCTATATATATACTAGACACAATGGAATCTCATGGCAAAAAACTATGTATACATTTTAATATATGTCAGTTAATACAGGAGTCTATTTCAAAACGCCGAATAGTTTCATCAGGATGTTTCGTATTTTTTTATAAAGTAAGAAAGAGCAAGTATTATTACTATACTTATAAAGATTATGGGATTTAGTCGGTAATGCTCCAAATCGGGAGTTATCCCAATAACTACCTGATTCTTAAAGAATGAGCATTAAGATTCAAAATATGACGTCATACACTCTAAAATATGACGTCTAATTCTTACGGATATGACGTCTAATTCTGGTAAATATGACGTCATAAACAAAAGAGTAAAAAATGTGGCACGAAAACGCAAGCCATAATAGCGATAGAGAACAGAATGTATAACATAGAAATAATAATCGAGGGGATAAAAACAAGGTGTACAAAAAGAAGCCTAATCCCAATAAAAGAAAGGGGAAGTAATGGAAAGAAAAATAACACTATCAAAGGATGATAGAATGAACTTTCAAAACACCTTAGATAATTTGAAAAGTAACTCAAAGTGGCAAGTTTTAAAGACATATTTGATGGAAATGAAAATAAAATACCCATCTGAATATTTTATATGTACGGAATTATCAAACACCTATCATATGCTTGGTATGTATAAAGAAAGTGAACAGGCTTCCATGGAAGCTATGCAGTTAGAACCCAATGATGTGCTTGTAGTATACAATTATGCAGTTGCTTTGTATTCAAATGAAAAATTTTCAGAAGCCATTGTACAATTAAATAGAATACTCAAAAGAAAGATAAATACTATTGCATATGGAGTTCATGGAGAAGGTATGAAATGGGCAATGTCTATTAAAAACGACTCTTTATATCTAAAGGCTATTTGTCAATTAAATCTTGGAAAATTAAAAGAAGCATATAAACTTATTGTAAAACACCTTGCACAGAGACGAAGGGGTGTATATAGTGATTTTACCAAGAAACAAGTTACACGAAAGGAACAATATATTATAAATGAGTTAAATAACAAAGTTGTGAAATAAATGTTAGAAGCATTAATTTTCAAAATATGACCAAATAGTCCCAAAAATAAAAACAAAAAATAAATTATGCAGCATCCATATATAAAATACGAACAGGATAAAACTTGGACTGTCGTGAATGATTTAATTAATGATTTAATAAATAATAATGATATTGAACTACAGACACCTATAGAGTATGTTGTAGGTTATATATGTAAAGGTTTATTGGATAGTCAAGTAATAAGCGGTGGAGGGAAAGGGCGTAATACTCCAAATCAGGAACTGTCAAAATAAAAAGAACAACAAACGTGGTACGAAAACGCCAAGCCATCACAGCAATAAATGAAAGAATGTATAACATTAAGACAATAAGGCAATGGTAAACCACATATAGATTGTTTGAACTTATCCATATAAAGGTATGCCCCAACACCCATATAAGGGTAACGGGCAATGAGGATGTATCAATTTTGACACACCTTCTTATAAAAGAAGATATATGTACAGATTTTTTTTACTATTTTGTTTTATAAGCGGCATCAACAGCTATTATAATGCAAAAGGCTTATCTCACAATATAAGTCAAGACTTTGTAAGAGACACTATCTATACAACCTTTGAAAAATATGATAGGACCGTTGTGAGATATGAAAATAAAATTGTTAATCATATAAAACAAAAGGTTGTTATAATAGCAAAAGACAGAAATAATATCTGTAAGTCAGAGATTCTTTTTGTGGGGAGTATTCTCAATTCAAATATTGACACTATATCCTTTTTAAAAAAAGAAGATACATTTGGACTAAAAGAAAGTCCTCATTCTTCAGGAAATATTATTGTGTATAAAAATAGAATAAGACAAGGTTATTACTCAAATTTCCCCAAAGGTTTTTTTGTAAAAGTTGAAGATAATATTTTACACATAAAGGACGTGATGGAAGAAGATTTGAATGGGCAGCCTGTTCTTGGGGTCCTCAATTTATTAAACTTTAAGGAAGAGATACCTCACAGTGTTTTTATCTATATAAATCAAGATAATGGGGACGAACATGTTTTTCATAAATATAGTGGTAAATAAGTCTTCTACAAGTTAAAGTGGCGATTGTGTTATAGGTATAATCGCACATTTCTTACACGAGACGAAGACTGTACATAATGCAAACATCTTAATGGCTAACAATATATAACAATACTTATTCCTTATTACAATATCAGTCTTTGTTTATCTCAAAGTATGTTGATTTTTGATTTCTACCTGCTTTGCAATCTCTCTTAATAGTTCATTGCTAATGGCAATAGAGAGTTGTGGAACATTTCGGTTGTTTATAGTAGAAATAACTTTAGCATCGCCAAAAACTTCCTGTATCAGTTTCTGGTTATTGCGCAATTTATTAGCGTATGGTCCACAGGCGAGGATAACTGTGTCGAAATGTGACCAAAATGATTTTGTTTCTTTCATAAGGTCAAAGCGTTGACAGATATTCTCTTCTGTTTCTTGTTTCTCTTTTACAGATAGTCCATAATTATTTACTCTACATTTTTCATTCAATTCTGTGATAAAACAGTCTTTATAAAAGTCAATTGTAGAGGTATTGACAGGGTTATCAAGTTTCCCAAGTTCTCTGATATAATTGATGAGTTTCTGATAATTATACCAAGTCGCAGATGTTCCACCAGCACCCGAAATAATCTTATCGCCTTTCTTCCTCTCAATAGTGAATCGTTGAGGTTTATTATATGGAGCAAATGGACAAAATGTTTCCCAACTTCCATCCCACTGTGGGATTTCCTCTTCATTAATAAATCCATGCCCTTTTTCCACTAATTTCATCCATTGATTATAGTTATTAGAACATTCTTGTTGGGCTGAGGTACTTCCTTCTTCGTGGGCACATTCCTTACCAATGATTAGTATTTTGGCATTTGGGTTACCCAATCCAATGTAATGTTTCACTTCTTTCTGTGAAAACTTCATTAATAACTCTTGAAAAGTGTTGATTAGTTCCATAGTTTTAAGTTTATGAATTTATCTGTTTTAATTTAATAAAAGTATGAATGGTTTGTCTGTAAGTCTTTATCTCTCAGGCTGTATTTTATTGGTTTATTGTTTCTTAAATATCAATAAGTTATCTGCATACCCCTTCCAATCAGCCACTCCACAAATACTATCTGTTGGGGTGCGATAGAAGGTATTACCATTGTTTCCACCTGTCAGATAGATGGCATCGGTAAAGCCATAATCGGCAAGGGCTTGTGCGAAGTCGTAGAGGGATTCTTTATGGATTGTCTCAACATACCAAATCGTTGTAGAGCCTGCCTTACGTGCTAATGCACAGCGTGTCACTTTTCCCTTTAAGGCAAACTGTTTCTCACATATTTGTCCTGCTGAAACGAGGGCAAACTGGCGGAACATACTTCCATTGTGGGCTTTGACATACTCCTTTATGGAATCGTCTTGACCGATACCTATTTGCCACTTGTCGCCAACAATAGCAACAAAGCCAGCCTTGTTATGGTTGCTGGCATACTCCTTACCATGATAGATAAAGT
>ERZ772974.2190-NODE-2190-length-12165-cov-19.153262_pt1 | contig 12165 bp, 15 predicted proteins | sample MGYA00580671_ERZ772974 | MGnify/ENA primary metagenome ERZ772974 (study PRJEB29015, sample SAMEA2738065) | human oral metagenome | biome: human oral; feature: human-associated habitat; material: saliva | place: China | collected 2218 ... | reverse complement strand
GAGAAAATCCTTACTGCTATCCTTGAAAAGTCGTCAGATATCTACCTAGACAATGACATTATTTCGATGAAAACGTATGAACAACACGGTGCAATATATGCAAGGGAGGGAATTTAATGGATTATATGATCATCAATGGTTTTAATACATCAACCCTTCCTGGTTGTGTTGTGACAGATTTTGGAAAGGTTGAAGCTGCAAGGCCTAAAGGTGAAAAAAACGAACTGTTCGGAGTTAATGGCAGTTATCGTGTATTAGAGGGTTCTTTCGCTAGCTACGAAAGGACCTTCATTTTGCACGTTAAAAAAATGGTTGAAATTTCAAATATTCTTGATAAATTTCAATCAAATGATAATATTTTAGAATTTAGCTATCAGCTTGGTTCGTTGGTCTATGCTAATTTCATAACTGCTAGTTTTGAACCTTTTGGGAATCATGCTTGGAAGTTAGAAATTAAGTTAGACATGCAACCGTTCAGATATCCAAAGGATATCGCACCAGTCGTATTAACAAACGCTGGAACGATTAATAACATCGGTACGGTCTATTCAGAACCTATTATTGAGATTGAGGGAAATGGAGATGTATCACTGACTATTGGACGTAAAACCATGCATTTATCAATTATTGGTAAAGCAACGATTGACTGTCGGCAAGGAAAACAAAATATCTTTAACGCTAATGGAGCACTCAATAACACTCTTAGAAAGCGTGGAGGGTTCTTTGAAATTCCTGTTGGTAGCAATGGTGTGACATTTACAGGTAATGTACGTAAGGTGACTATTCGTCCTAATTGGAGGTATCTAGTATGATTTATTTAACAGAAGGGAATGTACCTCTGAATGCTGCCTATGCTGACGAAATAGTTCAGATAGATAGAAATACCTATCAATTAACATTTAAATTCCCTACTAACAACATTTTATGGCAACGGTTGAGGGAAGAAACATTCTTGACTGCTGATGATCTACACGGTGAAGAAGATTTTGTTATTTTTGAAGTTGAGAGACAGCATGGATATATTCAGGTTTATGCCAATCAAGTCATGACCTTGTTAAATCACTATGTTGTCAATCCAATCAATCTTGACAGAGCGACTGGCTCAACTGCTTTAAGTCGATTCGCTGGAAGTATCACTCGTGACAATCCATTTTCTTTCTTCTCAGATATTGACGATAGACATACATTCAATACTGATACTAAGAATGCTATGGAAGTCCTGACCAAGGATAAAAATTCTATTCTTGGTCAGTGGGGTGGCGATTTAGTAAGACATGGTTATCAAATACGGTTATTAAAAAATGGCGGTTCAGAGAATGAATCGCTTTTTATGTATAAGAAAAACCTATCTAGTTATCAGCATAAGACCTCTACCAAATCTTTAAAAACACGTATTACCTTTAAGACAACCGTTCGTGGTGAAGGTGAAAATCCAGTTGATAAACATTATAAGGTGGTTGTCGATAGCCCTCTAATCAACAAATACAGTCAGGTTTATGAGGATGTTGTAGAAGTCAACGACCAAGATGTCAAGGATGAAGCAAGTCTTAGAGAATATGGCAAGCAGTATTTCAGGACAAGCCTATGCGACCTCATGGAAGATAGCCTTGAAATTGATGTTGTTGGTCAAAGTGATGTTCCTGTTCAAATGTTTGATGTTGTAAGTGTCTACCATGAAACATTTGATTTGGATGTAAGGAAGAAAATCACTAAATATACCTACTCACCAATGGCTAAAAAATTGAAGAGTATTGGCTTTGGAGAATTTAAATCTGGTCTTGCACATGCGATCGGGAATGTCGTGAGTGACGCTGTGAAGAATGAGACTTATATCTTTGAAGCAAAACTTGAAAAAGAAATCAAGAACGCTGACTTAGATTTTGATCGTAAGGTACAAGGTATCAAGAATGAATTCACTGACGGTATTGAACAAGCTAAGGCACTTGCTGAAGAAAATAAGAAGAAACTCTCTGACGAAATCAACAGACGTTTTCAAGAGTTCAGTCCGTCAGGTTTTGAAGAAGCTAAAGCTAAAGCAGAAGAAGCACTGCGAAAAGTTGGGTTAAATGCTGACCTTGTTTTAGAAGCGAAGAAAATAGCTACTGAAAATGTCAGGGATTTGAACACGTTCAAAGCTACGGCAGAACGAACGCAAACACAATTAAGTCAAGACGTTACGAACTTTAAAAATGAATATGGTTCTAAAATGCTTGAAGTAAATCAAACGACCGAGGGCATAAAGACTAAAATCGGAGAAATAACATCATTCATTGATAAGGAAGGGCAACGTCAAGAAGAATTAAAGCGATACGCTAGGGAAGAAACAGCCAAGCAAACGAGCGTTATTCGTGAAACTTTATCACAAGATTTTGTCGCTAAAAGTGCTTACCTTGAAAATGTCGAGGGGACGAACCAACGCTTTGAAGCACTCACAAGAGAGAACGAAACGAAGCTAGCAAAATACAAGCAAGGTATTGACGGACGTATTGCAGACATCACAAGTCAAGTTGCTGGTAAAGTCAATGAAGTGGACTTTCAACGTGTTAGAGAAACGGCACAACTCTACGAGCGTATTTTAGGTACGAACGACTCTAACGTTAGCACAAATATAGCAATAATGGCCTTGACCTCAGAATTGTTCGAGGTTGAAGTAGGCAAGAGATTTAGTAATCTGACAAATCTGTTTTATGCTCCTACTAAAATCCCTAAATATATCTCATCGGTCGCAACCGATAAACACTTGGAACGTGTCAGTTGGGGCGACCATGACGGAATACGAATTAACTATACGGACTCCATGTCTGGTTGGCTGGGAGTTCGGTTTCCACTAACCAAGAAATTTGTAAAACAAGGAGAGAGTCTTGGTTATCGTATCGAGATTGCAGTAGATAAGGTTCCACGAGATGGTAGGGTTTTAATTCAGTTATTGGATAACACTCCAAATCTTGGGATGTACTACAACTCTCAGATTCTACTAAACAAAACAGGTAATCAGGTTTTTACAGGGTATTTAGATATTCCGTATACTGGAGAGCTAAACGAGTACTCTATCAGGTTCACACTGACAAGTCCAGGTAACATTGTTATCCATAAACCAATGGTTATCAACCAACGTTTAATTCCTAATGAATTTGTCGATAGTACTGACTACAATAGCGAGTATAATCGAGTGACTATGTCACTGATGAAAGATAGTTTTGCTATCAAATCCTTAAATAGCGCAGGAGATCTCATTGCTGGGATTAACATTGGAGCTAACGGTAACAACCGTATCGTCGGTCGAGCTACTCACATTACTGGAGACACCTTGATTGACAATGCAGTTATCAAATCGGCCATGATTGATAAACTCAAGACTGCCAATTTTGAAGCTGGTTCAGTTACTACTACTATTTTGGGAGCTGAAGCAGTGACCGCTGATAAAGTAAGAATAGACCAAGCATTTGCAAATAAGCTAGTAGCAAGTAATATCTTCACAGATACGCTCGCAGCTAAAGAAGCATTCATCAACAAGCTACGGTCAGTTGTAGTCACTGCTACGTTTTTAGAAGGTTTTCAAGGTAAAATTGGAGGCTTCAGATTTGGTCAATACGCAAAAAGAAATGGATATTTCATAACAGGAATTAACTCTGTTAGTGTTGGGATGGGGAACGGAACGAACGCTGGTGCAAACAGAAACGCATTTTGGGCAAATTGGGGTGAAAGTTTAGACACCCCTGGTCCCAAAGCTTGGTATGTCAATACAGACGGTACGATGTATTGTAGAAATGAAGCATCTTTTTATTCAAAAGTAGATTTCGCAAGCACATCAAAGGTTAATTTTTACTCAAGAGTAAATGCAGTAAAAGGTCTATGGTTAGCTTATGAAGATGTTAATGGCGAAGGGAATAACCCAGCTGGTGGATATAACGCTGTTGTTTGGTGGAGTCAAATTGTAACGGGGAAATTTAGACAACACGCTGGAATCACAACTGGTTCAGATAGAAAGTTGAAAGAGAATATTGAACCGACAACGGTCAAGGCATTGGATAAAATAAATGCTTTGAATTTAGTGGAATTTGACTACATTAAGGATAAGACTCATGAAGAAATCGGTCTGATCGCGCAAGAAGTGTTAAATATTATCCCTGGTTCTGTCGAGAAATACGAGGGCGAGGATAATCACTTAACAATCAATTACTCAAAATTTGTGCCTTATTTAATTAAGGCCATTCAAGAATTAAATTCAAAATTGGAGAAAACAGCATGAACGAAACATTGAATCAATTAGTGATGAACTCACTAGTGACTAAATTGGCTAAATGCGAGTTGGAAATCGCACAAAACGAGGCATTTTATCAACTCGCAACAAGTGAATTACAAGTAATAAACGAGGTCTTGGAATATGACCCAGCGCTCAAAGAACTATTTGAAGAAACTAAAGCTAAAATGCAAAAAGGAGAATAGAACATGACACAAACTTACGAATTAGCAAATGCCCCTTACTATCGTCAACCAGAGAACGTAACGATTGTCACAATCAAGAAAGAACATGGGCAACGCTATAGCTATGAACAAGCAGGCTTGTCTGGTGACCGCACTCATGAAAGTCAGGAAGTGCTTATCCAAGCGGTGCTTGACGTGGTAAAGGCGGAACTAGACCCAGCAAGCGCAATCGTTCAAACGCAGGCTCAGCTTGAACAGACCAATCAGAAGATTGCTCAAAATGAGAGCGAGCAAAATCGACTCTCTGAACTTACAAATAAAATTGACAAAGTAGTGCGTGTCTTGGCTCAAGATTCCATTATGGGTGAAAAAATCGTCTATGGAACAACCTACAAGGAACTTGTAGAGCTTTTCACAGTTGCTGAAGAAGGTAAAGTCTATCAACCAGGTGATATGTTTGTGATTGAAGATCCTGAACACGTCGAATTGAATGGCGAGGGCAAGCGTGTCTTAATTCAGACAAATCAGGTTTTCACCTACAAAGGCGAATCTCTCAAGCAACTTGAAGGCTCACCATCCCAAAATGGCATTCTTGCAGTTTGGAAGTGGGAAGTACCAAAAGAACCAAAGAAAGAAGAACCATCTAGTAAGTTAGAAACTCAACCTGTTAAATAAGAGGTAGCTTATGCAAGATTTAGCATTTCATGAACTACTAGAGCACCTCAAAAATCTTTCATACAGCCCCTACATTCATTTCTTTTTTTGGTTGATGGTACTAGATATTGTAACGGGCTACATCAAGGCATTTAAGACTAAGCGTTTTGATAGCAAGGTTGGCACAATGGGATTGATTAGACATTTCATTGTATTTGTCGTTATCTTACTTGTGGCTATGTACGCTCGTTCACTTGGTTTCCGTAGCTTCGGGATTGCTTGGACTATGTTTTTCTCTTTCAATTATCTGTTTTCAGTCATTGAAAATTGGGAAATTATCGGTCTTGCTTTCCCTGAATTTTTGAAACCATACATCAACCAATTAAAGAAAGATAATGCTCGTAAAATTGGGCAGTTGCTGGTCAATATTGACCAAAAAGACAAAGTAGAAGTAGAAGTCGAAGTAAAGGAGAAATAAAATGAATAAAATTAACTGGAAATTACGTTTGCAAAACAAAGTCACTTTAATCGCTCTATTGGGAGCGGTATTTCTTATGGCTCAACAATTCGGGTTTGAAATCCCGAAAAACATCCAAGACGGAGTGAATACATTCGTTTATATCCTCGTCTTGCTCGGAGTGGTTACTGATCCAACAACCGCCGGTCTGACAGATAGCGAGCGAGCGCTTAAGTATAATAAACCAAACGAAGAATAGGAGAGAGCAATGAAGAAAAACGACTTATTCATCGACGTATCTAGCCATAATGGCTACGACATTACAGGTATTTTGGCTAACATGGGTACACAGAATACTGTTATCAAAATTTCAGAAAGCACAAGCTATATCAACCCTTGCTTGTCTGCTCAAGTGGAGCAATCCAATCCTGTTGGATTTTACCATTTTGCGTGGTTTGGAGGTGACATCGAAGAAGCCGAACGAGAGGCACGCTACTTCCTTGATAATGTACCTCAAAAAGTAAAATACTTGTGTCTTGATTATGAAGATCATGCTAGTGGTGATAAACAGTCAAACACAGATGCTTGTATTCGCTTTATGGAAATCCTCAAAGAAAATGGCTACGAGCCAATCTATTACAGTTACAAGCCATTCACGCTTAATAATATCTATTATGAACAAATTCTTGCACAATTCCCTAACAGCCTATGGATTGCAGGATATGGTTTAAACGATGGGAACGCTGACTTTGAATATTTCCCATCTATGGATGGGATTCGTTGGTGGCAATATTCTAGTAACCCGTTTGATAAAAATATTGTATTGTTAGATGATAGTGAAGATGATAATGTAACTAGCGAAAACGAACTAAAAAGCCTTGATACCGTGGCAAACGAAGTTATTCAAGGTTTGTGGAGTAACGGTCAAGAACGTCATAACAAATTAACGAAAGCTGGTTACAATGCTCAAGCCGTACAAGCTAAGGTAAATGAACTTTTAGATGCTGGAAACACTAGTAAAGACATTGATACTTTAGCAAATGAAGTGCTACAAGGACTTTGGGGTAACGGTAAAGAGCGTTTTGACAGACTAACTGATGCTGGTTATGATGCCGAAGCGGTTCAAGACAAAGTGAATAGCCTTTTGAATGGTGGAAACGATATTTCAGACCTTGATACCGTCGCAAACGAGGTTATCCAAGGCCTTTGGGGCAATGGTCAAGAACGCTATGACAATTTAACGAGCGCTGGATACGATGCGCAAGCCGTTCAAGATAGAGTTAACGAATTGCTTTCTTAACGAACTCACTAAACTGTATAAAATCAAAATTTAATTACACTAGACCGCTGGCTTATGCTGGCGGTTTTTTTGTTTGCTCTGAAAGTACTTTCTAAAATAAAAAAAGTTTAAATTTCTTTGTCAAAATGCTTGACGAACGTGAAGCATAGTGTTATAATTAAGACAAGATAAGGAAAGGGAGTTCAAAGGAACTCAAGGTAAAACACAATGATTAAGTGGACAGGAAAAAGTACAGACGGACGCTGGAACAAGACAGTAGAAGTTGAAAGCTATTTTGAATTATTAGAGAAATTGGTTGATAAAGGGTATATCGGAGATTATATCGACAGTGACTCTCAATTATTCCATGAGCTTGGTTATGTATCTCAAGAGGTTTCAGAATTAGAAGAACGATTGAATGATGAAGATACAGTAGATGACGCTCTAGTAGAGCTTGAAAATTTTGAATGGGATAAAGTTTTAAGAAACTTGACAGATAAAGAAATTGAAAGCGCAATTCGTGGATGTGATAGCCAAGCATATTACCAAGAATTTGAGGTGATTTAATGAGAATTAACACATCACAAGTTGAAATGGTCTTGATGAATAAGGCCATTTCTGCTTATCGTTTAGCGAAAGAAATCGGAATACAAGAAAGTTCTATCTCATTATTGAGAAATGACAAGAAAGATTTTAATAAATTAAGCCTTGAAGTCGCTATGAGAGTTCAAAAATGGATAGATGAAGGCAATTATCGTTTTAGTTACGATTATAGCGAATTGATCGAGGAACTAGAAGCAGATATAAACGAGGGACTGACAGACGACTATATTTATATCGTTCGTGATAAATATAACGAGATTTTGGATAAATGCCCGATAATCGATTATTATTATACTGCCGAAGAAATCGAGGAAGGCGATATTGCTGAAAAAGTCTTGACTAGTTCAGCACTTGCTGAAATGAAAGCAGATAATGAAATTTTTTAAAAGGGGCAGAAAAGGGGCAGAAAAGGGGCAAAAGGTTAAAACTTTTATATTTTTATGGTAAAAATTATATGTAGTTTATTTCTTATTTGTGCTTATTTAATAAGATTTCTTTCTATTATATACTTATGAAATATTGTTAGCTCTTAAAGAAGCAGTTAAATAATAACTATACAAAAAGCCTGTTGTATCAAGCATTTAAGCTTGTGTGACAGGCTTTTTGTATAGTTTGAGGGCTGACTGATAGTTACCTGTAGTGGAACAGCAGTGGTAGTTGATTCCTAATTTGAAGAAACAAAAAAGAACAGTCGAAGCTGTTCTTTTTTATTCTTATTTGAGACCGTATTTTTTGTTGAAACGATCCACGCGTCCATCTGCTTGAGTGAACTTTTGACGTCCAGTGTAGAATGGGTGTGAGTCTGATGAAATTTCCACACGGATCAATGGGTAAGTTTCGCCTTCGAACTCAACTGTTTCGTTAGAGCGTTTTGTTGAACCGCTAAGGAATTGGTAACCAGTAGTTGTGTCCATGAAGACAACTGGGCGATATTCTGGATGGATATCTTTTTTCATTTTGCAATATTTCCTTTCTGCCATGGTCTCTTTGCGAGCCATAGATTGTTACCATACTAGTCTATCAGATTCTGGTAAGTTTGGCAAGTCTTTTCCCTGATTTTATTAAAAATATCGATAAAAATCACCCCAGTTTTTACTGAGGTGATAGGGAGAAGAATTATTGGTCCGCCTGACTTGGATCTTTTTGTTCTTCTTTCTCTTCATTTTTAAATTCAGTTGATTCTTCTTCAGCTGTTTCTTTTACTGTTTCACTTTCTTCAACAGTCTTATTTTCAGTAGTTTCTTCTTCAGCTAGTTCAGTTTCAACAGGTTCTTCTTTAACAGGTTCTTCATTTTCAGTTTCAGCTTTGACATGAGCTGATTCTATAGCTTCTTCTTTTTGCTCGGTTTCCTCTTTAACTGTCTCTGTTTTTTCAGCTGTAGTTTCTTCTTTTTTATGTTCTTGAGTTTCTTTTTTGATTTCCTCTACTGCAGTTTTTACGGTAGTACTTGTTACGCGTCCGACTGTTTGAGCAAAATCTTTTCCTGATTCAGCTAATTCTGCTAATGAGTCTTTTGTGATTTTACCACCTGACATTGCCAAGAGACCAGTCACTACAAGGGCAATACTAGCAAGAAGGGAAAGAATCAAACCAAAACCGATTGAAACGCCGTATCCACCAATATGAGTTACATACTTGTTTATGCTGAATAAATTAACAAGAGTGACGAGGGTAGAAATTGCACCTGCAACAATGACACCAATGGCAAAACCTTTAGGCATTGGTTTATTGACATTATTCAAGCATGTCAGAACAATAGAGACGATAGCCGCGATGATAACAAACCAGCCATCTCCGTTAAAACCGTGCACACTATAGGAGCCAAAAGCACCTGCATTTAAAGTAGCTCATGGCAAGAGTGAACCTAGAATGGCTACTCCAGCAGAAATGAGAATAAACAAACGATTTTTTTCCATAATAAGTCTCCTTTTCTTTTCTTTGGTTTATTATACCATAAAGTGAGTGACAAAGAAACCGTATATTTTCAAGAAAAAAGAATGGAAAAAAGCTAAGAATGAATCTTAGCCTTGATTTGTTCTTGCGACTTCTTGAAGCTTCCCGTATATTTGTTCATTTTCCTCTAAACTATAAGAATTGGCTCCACTTGCTAACGGATGGCCGCCACCGTCATGTTCTCTGGCGACCTGATTGATTGGATGGATTTTACTACGTAAACGAACGCGGTAGTGCCCATCAGCTTGCTCGACAAAAATCCCCCAGAGACTGACACTGTCAATTCTTCCTGGTGCACCGACAATCGCTGCGGTTTCAGCGTCAGTAACATTATACTCTTTCAAGATTTCTTGACTGAGAAGAACGCGTGCAGCTCCGTTTTCATCAACTTCTAAGTGATCATAAACATACCCTTGCAGTTTGGCAATTTTAAAGCTCATAGTGTCCATTTTACGCATTAATTCAGCGTAGTCAAAGTTATGTTCTCTGAGTTGACTGGCAATACGAAGAGTACGAGCAGAAGTAGAAGGATATAAAAAGCGACCGGTATCACCGATAATCCCTGCACACAGTAGTTCAGCAGCTTGATCTGACAAGGTTAGTTGAGTATTTTCTGCAAATAGGGCAATCATCTCACTAGCACTGCTTGAGCCAGTATCGACCCAAGACAAGTCTCCGTAAACATCATCGTTAGGATGGTGGTCAATCTTAATCAGGAAGTCACCTTGATGATAACGCTTATCATCGATACGAGCAGTATTGGCTGTATCGCAGACAATGACAAGAGCTCCTTGGTAGTCACTATCTTGAACAGTTTCCATTTCTGCCATCCAAGTCAAAGTCGGTTCGTTATAACCGACTGCTTTAATGGTCTTTTCTGGAAAATGGTGTGTGAGAAGAGCTTTCAAGCCTACCTGACTTCCCAAGGCATCAGGGTCTGGTTTCATATGACGATGAATGATAATGGTATCGTATTCTTTAATTTTCTCTAAAATTTGCTGGCAAATTTCCATAAATAACCTCAATTCTTTCTCATTTCATTGTAGCACAAGAATTTTTATTTTTAAAATGAAAAAGATGTGATATAATGGAGAAAGATAAATTGAGGAGGACGATATGGCATTAGCAAAAATTGTATTTGCCAGTATGACCGGTAATACCGAAGAAATTGCAGATATTGTAGCAGATAAATTGCGTGACTTGGGCTTGGATGTCGATGTTGATGAATGTACGACTGTTGACGCTTCAGACTTCTTGGAAGCGGATATCGCAATCGTTGCGACCTATACTTATGGCGATGGAGAATTGCCGGATGAGATGATGGACTTCTATGAAGACCTAGCTGATCTCAACTTGAATGGTAAAATCTACGGAGTTGTTGGTTCAGGTGACACCTTCTACGACGAATTCTGTAAGGCTGTCGATGACTTTGATCGCGTTTTTGTAGCGACAGGTGCAGAAAAAGGTTCAGAATGTGTTAAAGTTGATCTCTCTGCTGAAGAAGAAGACATCGAACGCTTGGAACAATTCGCAGAAGAATTGGCTGCAAAAGTAGGATAAGAAACAAGCTGCGCTGACTGGAAGGAGTCGGTGCAGTTTTTAGTAGTTAAACTAGATTTTACTAGCCTATTTGGTGGCTTTTTGATACAATAATTCAAATAAAGGAGGAGACACTATGGATTTAGCTAGTATTCGGCAAGAAATTGATCAAATCGACGACCAAATCGTTAAGCTCTTGGAAGAACGAATGAACTTGGTTGAGGGTGTAGTTGCCTATAAGAAAGCCTCAGGAAAACCTATTTTAGATACCAAGCGAGAAGCAGTCATTTTTGAAAAGGTAAGGAGTCGTGTAACCAATAAGAATTACCAAGAAACCATTGTTGCGACTTTTTCAGACATTCTCAAACGTTCGCGTGATTATCAGGATCAGAATATCAAATGAAGAAAGAACAATTCTATCCGCTAGGGATTTTTCTAGCTGCAATGGTGGGAGGCCTTGTCCGCTATCTCATTTCCACTTGGTTACCAGCTAGCCCAGACTTTCCTTGGGGGACCTTTCTTGTCAACTATCTAGGCATTTTCTGCCTGGTCTATCTGGTGAAAGGCTATCTGGTCTATACAGGAACTAGTAAAGGCTTGGTTTTGGCGCTGGGTACAGGATTTTGTGGTGGCTTGACAACTTTTTCTAGCCTAATGCTTGATGCAGTAAAACTGCTTGATACCGGGCGTTATCTTAGCTTAGGCATCTACTTATTTTTGAGCATCGGTGGAGGCCTACTCTTAGCTTATGTTCTAGGGAGGAAGAAATGGTAGTCGTTTATCTTGCAATCGCCTGCGGGTTCGGAGCCTTGGTGCGTTATTTCTTTTCCCGCTATAATCAAGCTTCAAAATTGCCATTGGGAACTCTCATTGCCAATCTTCTAGGATGTTTTTTAATTGGCCTACTCTACAATCATGTGGAGTCCAAGGAAGTCTATGCCATCCTAGCGACAGGTTTTTGTGGAGGGTTAACGACCTTTTCAACCTTGAATGACGAGCTGCAAAGACTAATCAGTGACAAGAAGGTATTTTATAGCTATTTAGTTATAACTTACATAGGTGGTTTTCTAGCGATTTTTTTAGGAATTCTGCTATAAATTTCTTTACTTTTAGGTGGAAATTTGGTAAACTGTATCTTGTGTGTAATGGACGCACAAAAATACAGTTTATCCGCTGAGGAAGGTTCCTCAAGATTGACAAAGATAGGAGAATAAAATGAATCCATTAATCCAAAGCTTGACTGAAGGTCAACTT
>ERZ772974.2186-NODE-2186-length-12179-cov-24.432118_pt1 | contig 12179 bp, 18 predicted proteins | sample MGYA00580671_ERZ772974 | MGnify/ENA primary metagenome ERZ772974 (study PRJEB29015, sample SAMEA2738065) | human oral metagenome | biome: human oral; feature: human-associated habitat; material: saliva | place: China | collected 2218 ... | reverse complement strand
ACTTGTTGTACGTTTTTCATAATAATTACTCCTTTTTCATTTAATTCTCAATTACTATTTATCCTAACATCAGGATAAATCTAGTCGGCTTTTATGTTTGTTATTTATTTTTATAATTTGTAATCAATATTGATTACATGATTATAATACCAATAATGATTTTCATTGTCAATAACTTTATCGATTATTTCAATAATACTTTTATGAAACAAAAAACCTCTTACCATCAGATATGCATCTAACAGCAAGAGGTCTAAGCCAGTCTATTTATATATAGTACTCTATGTAGTTTTCTGGATAAGGACTATCAGTAGACGCCCCATTGTTCGCACTTCTCCGAGGTTTGCGCACATACATATTTTCAGGATCCGTTTCAAAGATGACCATATCTTTAGGAATATCGTGTTTAATAACAAGATTACATCCAATTTTGGTGCGTGCCCCAATCGTAATATCCCCTAAAATTTTCGTACCTGTACCGATAAGCACTTCATCTTCTATAGTTGGATGGCGTTTCACCTTTTTAGAGGACATACCGCCTAAAGTAACTTGATGAAATAATGTTACATTATCCCCTACAATAGCCGTTTCACCTATAACAACACCCATACCATGGTCAATAAATAATCCGCGCCCAATGGTAGCTCCCGGATGAATTTCAATGCCTGTTACATGTCGAGAATGAAGAGATATGCGGCGTGCTAATGTAGGCCAGCCGGCTTTGTAGAGTCGATGTGCAAAGAAATGCCAAAACAAAGCAGTAATATGCGGATAGGTCCATAAAACCATCCATACATTTGATGCGGCTGGGTCAGAATCCATTACACGTTGAATATTATATTGAATTTTCCCCCATAATTCACGCAAACCTTGCATTATAACTACTCCATATCTACTTACCTAGCCTATCTCTCTTAGGCATTAAAAAGAAAACGCCCTTGGATGCTCCCAAGGGCGTAAGTCACGGTTTCATCTATCACCAAACTATACACTGGGTATAATCATTTATACACTCTATAGATATATTCCTACTGTAACACCTAGGAATATATCTGTCAAGAATTTTGAACATCTTTAAAGTCCGCAGTTTACAAGAAATAACTGAGTTTATCGTATCTTACTAAGCGTGTTAATCACCGAATCCCACGTAATAGGCATCGTCATAATAGCTACGGCGATTCCTATCCATAAAAGACTACCCACGATAACTATAAGCCTAGAGAGCACAAACTGGAAAGCCCTGCTATTGCCATATAAGATGATGTTCTTTCGTTCATGCAATACAATATGACCCCATAAGAAACCAGCCAAGGTATACGTTAAAATATGTGGATCTAATATCAAATAAGAAACCACATCTGGCATATGCTCTTTTCTAGATATAATTGGTGAAAGCAAGCCATTTACCTCAACGGCCCATAATTTATACCACAATAGCATCAAGATGGCAGGCCACATAGAACGCCATGTCATCCATAGAATATAACCATAATTTACCAAAGCCCCTGCCACTTGACCATGATACTTGCGTAAATATCGTTCTATCCAAGAGTTTGAACTATGCCCTTGCTTCATTTGCAAAAAATGAAACTGAATATAACGTTCCCCATGTGTAATATCTACCAATCCTAATGTTTGTAATAGGACAAGAGCAAATATACCAATAGTGACAAGTTGAAACCATTCACTAAATAGCCAACTAGATGGCACCATACAGTCTGTAACAGCCATGTCGATACGCAATACTAATAGTATCAACGCTATGTAAGCGCTCCACCGTGTCCATCGGCTGTATGTATGTAGTGAACTATGACTACCAACGACGAGCGCTGCTGGATGTAATGACAACAACAGGCCAAATACAAAGCAAAATATGAATGTCGAGATGGCCGCTATAAATTCGTAATTCATCTTAACGGTACGCTACGCGTTCAGGCTGCATATCGTGGAAATGAAGGCGCTCTTTCGCTGTCTTTTCCCAGTCTGTACCAGGCTTGCCGTAGTTTGCATATGGATCAATAGATAAACCACCACGCGGTGTAAACTTGCCCCACACTTCGATGTACTTAGGATTCATCAACTTAATCAAATCCTTCATGATGATATTAATGCAGTCCTCGTGAAAGTCCCCATGATTGCGGAAACTAAATAGATATAATTTCAAAGATTTGGACTCAACCATTTTCTTATCTGGCACATAAGAAATATAGATCGTCGCAAAGTCTGGTTGCCCTGTCATAGGACACAAGCTAGTGAACTCAGGACAGTTAAATTTAACGAAGTAATCGTTGTCTGGGTGTTTGTTATCAAACGCCTCTAACACCTGTGGTGCATAATCAGTAGGGTAATCGGTCTTGTGACCTAACATCGTTACCCCTTGTAACTCTTTTTCAGATCTGCCGGATGCCATAAGGAACCTCTTTCTATAATGTAATATATGGAGTAATTCATGCGATACTTAATTATATCATAAGAGGTTCAACCTCATTATACTTACGTTTCTATATTCGTAATTAATAGATTAAGATTCTCTAAAATAATAACTATATTGCTCTCCAAAGATTAATACCACCAATAGTAAATGCGATTAGTTTTATCAATATACCACTTTCAACTTGTATGCCCCAACCAATAAAACAAATGCCTATAATTATACTTGATATACGGGCAAAATAACTGGTCTTACTATATTTCAATAAACGTACAGCCTTTTTTATACCTTCCACAAAGCGGTCTTCTTTTATATATCTATAAATGACTTTTATTTCCCCAATATTTAGATATATAAATACCGCATTAATAGCTCCAAAACAGACTATAGCATCTATCTTACGATACGATCCATCTCCTGACTGAAGTAGCGAATATACAAGAGCTGCATCCAATATAAAAAGAACAATAAACATATATATAGCTTTAAAAAAATTTTTATTGTTAGCAAACATAACTACTTCTCTCTTGACTATAAATAATGGAAATATGCTTTTCTCTTTACAACTTAAACGCTACAAAAAATCATAGAATTTCAATAAACCTAAAACCGCTAATAAATAAAAGAATACAATCCACACTACATACATTTGTTTTTTTCTAGCCCATTCATAATAGCGACTATGTAGCGGTTGTCTAAATAATGTAGCTGCAATTAAAACAGGTTGTAAAAACCAAGCCATAACAATTGGCACGGCTATGTAATCTAAGAAATAAAACATGCTAAATAGCATGAAGGGGTATGTAATAATTATTGCCCAAGAGATAACTTTCATAAAACCATAATTAGAATTAGCAATTAAAGATACTAGTAATGGTGAAAGTTTTTTTCTTAAAAGTATCCTATATATAATCCAATAGAGAACAATTACCGAGTAAAAGATAACTACGCAAACTAAGGGCAAATGAATATGCACAAATACTAACTCCTTTTACGACTTAAATAGTTATAAATATAGGTCCATACCACGTAGATCAAAAGGATTACAATATATACAGTAACAAAAAAATAAAAATCGACTTCATCCTCAATCATTTCAGGATTTGTAACAATAGTAAAAGGGATAATTATAAGAAAGAAAAGTACAACGCCCCTCACAAAATAATTATAAATCTTTAAAAACATTTTAAATGCTCCTATTAATTCTTACGATTCTTTTTCTGATCTTCATTTTCTTCAATAACTACACCAAGAGCTCCTCCATAGCCTGCTCTCCAGATGTGGATCGTTGAACAACATAAATTTCGCCAGGGTTAACATAATTCCATACGCCAAAACTCCCTAAAAATCTATCCATTCCTAAAGCATAGCGTCTCCAAGTTTGACCATCATATCGTACAAATACATAGTCTTTATTTTTAGGCATCACACCACTTTGATTCCATTTAGTCCCATATTGTGCTTCAGCTGCACCTGTTACAGGGGAATAGCCTAAGCTACCATTTACTGCAGCGCCTAGTAGATTTTAGAAACGTGGTCGTCTAAACACCTAAAAAGACGTTTACACAAAATTATTGACACCACCCTCAATAACAAGGATATAGTTAATAATAAATCAAAATGTATAGAAAAATATATAAAGCTATCATAAATATCCATGAGTATAAAGCCCCTTTATATAGCTTTTGATGCTTTTGAGTTTTATCCTCATCATAATTCTCACTACTTGGCACAAAATACATTCCTATTAAAGAAATACCGATACAAATTAGCCACCAAAATAGTAAAACAAATGGAGATATCAGTTTACTCAGCAATACCAATCCACAGCAGACAATAATAGAAAGCGTTGCAATAACTCTAGCTAAACTAAGCTTACCTTCATGCGTAATAAGTTTGTATATGAAAAATATAATCCCCAATATTATAATCCAATCTTGATACATTACTTATCTACATCCTTTTCAAATTAAATCTAATTTCATCTTTAACGCGATCGCCAAGTGTCGCTCCAGTAACACCAATAGCAAAAGCACCCGCAGGACCAGCATCAAGGCCTCCAACGATACATCTTTATTCGTAAGAGTGACATGATAATTTATGCCTATTTTATTGGCTATTCTTGTTCCTAAACCTTTGACACCTAAAAACATATCATCAGCATACAATTTACCTTCAGCTCTAACCGCATAACTTCCATCTGCATTTTTTCTAAGAGAAGGATTTCCCGCCTCTTGAGCATAACCTAACGTTGCACCATTTTCAAGTATACGAATTAAGGCTTCAACACTACCATTATCATCAAGATTTCTAAGAATTGCAATTCTCAAAGACTCTATTTGATGCTCACTCAATTGATTCCATTTAGTCCCATATTGTGCTTCAGCTGCACCTGTTACAGGGGAATAGCCTAAACTACTATTTACAGCAGCACCTAATAAAGCACTTAAGGATTGAGCTACATCAGGTTTCTCTTTTGCAATTTTTTGAATCTCTCCAACTAATGATTCATTGGTAGCCCCTGCATAAAAAACACTACCCGGTTTATTCTCTGCCATACGAGCAGATACTTCAGCGACTACACCATGGGCTATTGCTTTTGCAGCTTTACCTTTTTTAGAGGTTGGATTCCAATCTTTGTATTACTCTTTTGTTTTACAGCATTAGCACTTGCATCAAAACCTAGTATACCGTCGCCAGTAACACTAATATTAGCCCCAACAGACCAGCCTTTACTCTTAGCATTTTCAAGCTTTTCACTTGTATTTGTTGCCGCTTGTAAAGATACATCATTAGAAGCCACTAATTTGACTGTTTTACCTGAAATTGTTTCACCAACAGCTTTAATATTTCCTTTGATAGAGTCTGCACTATTAGCCTCAATTGTAATATCACCATTACTTTCAATAGAGCCCCCCATCAAATGTATTTGCTTCATAGGAAGACTCACTTCGACTACTACTAGAGCCAATACTTACACGAATATTTACAAGATTACCTGCTTTAGCACGTTTCTTAGCCTTATATCCAGCTTTATCATTTTCTAAATCAGCTAACTCTGCATTTCCCTTACTTATATTAGCTTCGCCTACTTTGGTTTTATAATCAGCAGCATTTGCTGTCGCTGTATTCGCATATCGATTCATAAGAAATACATTATATTAGACTATAATCCATATCTACGATAGTTTTTTACATTAAAAGTAATCCACAATCTCTCGCCTCTATAATATCCTTCAAACTGCTACCATTTATTAATGGATTTTCTAATAAAGGTAAAAAATCATTACATTCAACCAAAAGCTCTTTATCTTTCCATAATTGCCATAATTCCCCATAAGTAACAATCCCATATGTAAAATCATTATAATATATTTCTAATTCCCTGTTATACGTCAAGCCTTCAATAATTTTTGCATACAAAGAAATATCCAAGTTACTCATTTATGTTTACTCCTTCCTAAATTTTCTAACCAAATATACTTATGTGGGAAATCGTGATTATCACCAGAATGTGTGTACTCGATATCTACAATTAGATTGCCTCCATTATCATAGTATCTTTGTTGCTTCGAATTACCATTTATGATAAATGCTGTTTTTATAAATGTATATATCTAACATCATACAGTGGCTACGACAAGAGTGCTCAAGTGATAAAGGAAGCTTACAAACTCAGTTACTCTATCAAAGAAATCATCTTGGAAGAAAAACTCATGACCGAATACGAATTTGCTGAAGCAGTTCGCATGAAATAAAACCGCTCTCATCTCTATGACATATATGTAACATCCTCTCATACCTCAAATGAACGGAATATAAAAGGACGCTATAGTTCTAAATCACTCAGTATAAACCACTGAAGATTAAATTATAGCGTCCTTTTGGAGTTTATGCACCTGATATTAGCATTAAACTTAGTTAATAGATCTACTATTATCGATGACAAATACTATCTAATAGTAGGTTAAAACATATAAAAAAATATATAAAGCTATCAGAAATAACCAACTATATACGCCTAATTTAAAATTAAACTGATATTGCTCTACTTTATCACTTTCAAACTCATCATTCTTAAGCATAAAGTACATTCCAACCAAAGAAATTCCCAGACAAACTATTATCGAAAAAAATAATACAAATCCCGAGACAGATTCATGAAGTAACGCTACTATTATACCCTCAACTGCAAATGCTCCTAATGTAACAATTCTAGCTAAAGTAAGCTTACCTTTATGAGTAATTAACTTATAAACAAAAAACATACTACATATTATTAAAAGTAAATCCTTAAATATTATTTGTCTGTACCCTTTTCAAATTATATTTAGCTCTATCTATTCAAAACTCAGAAAATAAACAATGATTTTTTATCATATAATTCATTAGCAAAAATATCACTTATTGTGTGTCCCTCTAAGCATGGTATCAGTAAAAAGGCGTCTAAATCTGGTTCTCTAATAATACATTCATCGTTAATCCAAAATTCCCAATAGTCATTATTTGGAGTTACAAAACACTCCATTCCTTTATATGTAAATTCAATTTCTTCATTTGAGTCTAAATAGCCTCTTATCTCTTTTAACCTATTCATATTCAATACCTTAATTATTAAAGCAGGCTTCCACTCTGCTTATACAATTCAATTTCTATACGATCTTATTCACTTTCAGCAAAATTAAAGCGGCCATTAGGTAAGAAAAAACAAAAAGAACTACATACATCTGTTTTTTCTAGCCCATTCATAGTAACAAAACTAGCCCCTTTTGCGTCTTAAATAGTTATAAATATAGTTCCATACCACATAAAACAAAAGTATTAATACATATGCGATAACATAGAAATAAAAGTCAACTTCATCTTCAATCAACTCTGGATTTGTAACAAGACTATATGGAATACATATAAGTAAAAAAAGTACTAAGCCTCGCACAAAATAATTATAAACTTTTAAAAACATATACTCACTCCAACCATAAAAACTATATTTTTACATCACAACTAAAATTTTAATTCTAATATATCACAATTATTATATAAGTTTATATAATAAAAAGAGGTATTGTACATAACATACACTACCTCTTTTATGTTGTAACCCATAGATCAATACATTACGCCACTCCGTCAAAGAATGTAATGACTGTAATTTCTCGTGGACAGTTGATCCGAATTGGGAACCAGTGTCCTGTGCCATTATTAACGTAGCACACGCTTTGTTCTTCTACATAGCGACCTTTTGTATATGGTGTGCCCGTTGGTACTAAAGGCATGCCCATGAATACGATTTGACCTCCGTGGGTATGACCAGATAGAGTCAACGGAATCTTTCGTTCAATAGATTCTTCAAAGAATTCAGGGTGATGAGCCAATAGAATAACAAAAGCATAGTCTGGAATTCCGGACAAAGCTTTGTTAATCATAGCTTCTCGGTTATCCTTTTTACGATCGTTATCGTACGCAACGCCCGCAATATATACAGGTTGTTTGCCGCCCATGATTTGAATATTACTATTCACGAGAATATTCATAGGTGTATTTCGTTTAAGTGCATCAAGGACCTTATTTACATCATGATGATACTCGTGATTTCCCAATATAAAGTCAACCCCATCTGGGATTTGTTTTGCAAAGGTTGTTAGTCTTTCACAGACTTGCGGCAACCATGCAAGCTTATCAATGAGGTCACCAGTGATAACAACGCGATTAGGCTTTTGTAAAAGCGCTAATTTCAGGATTTCATCAAAGTCATCTAAGTCGATACTCGGTCCTATATGAATATCACTAAGTTGTACAATTTTATAGTTTTTCAACCCAGGTGGTAGGTTCGTGTAGCCAAAGCTTTCATGAGTTACCACTACCTCTTGTTGACCCGCAAAGGCAGCATAGCTAGAGCCACCGATAGTAGCCAACGGCACTATAGTTGCAGCAGTTCTAAAAAAGGCACGACGCCCCGTTCTATTTTCCTCTGGTGTTTTGCTCCAAATCTTATTGATTGTCCAATATAATAGACTAAGTATGATAAATACAGGAATCGCTAGAAATACGCCAAAGAGGAATCCGTAGCTTTCGGTACGGAACATATTCATCAAAGGATAGTACATCGTACCATATAAATCCACTTGATTGAGTATATAGTATCGGATAGCAGCAAACCACGCACCGATAATGATTATATAGCCCACCCAGGCAGGCCATTTCTTTTTAGGCTTCCACAAGTTGAGGAATAGAGCCCAAAATCCTACCAATCCTATTACGAGGATAGCAGAAAAAATGATATTAAATAGAATTCTCATTCATTGCTCCTACAAATTACTTTGCGATTTCCGTCAACTTACCATGAGGACCCGCCCAAGCATAGTCAGCGAACTCATCGCGCTTGATGAGCATCCAGTCCTTTGGCAATTGCTGTTGGATATCTGCAATCGATATATTATTCGCATTCCCTTTGTACGTTAAATCACCGCGGAATGCTTTCATAAACCATTTTCGGTGAGAGAAAATATGTGTTAATTCTTTTACAAGCACTGGTTGTAAGGATAGGTCAAAGCCAAGGGGCTTAACCAATTCCTCGAGACCTCGTTCTCCTTCGTCAAAGGCCGATACCATTTCTACAGTTGGAAACTCCCACATGGACCGTAAAAGCCCACGATTTGGGCGCTTATGCAATAGGTAATACTCCCCATATTGCAAAATACCTACAAATAGAGGCACCTCGACTACCTTTGTTTTCTTGATGCGCACAGGCAGTTTATCTGTATCCTCATGTTGATAGGCAGCGCATATATTTACAATAGGGCACTCTCCACAGCGTGGCGTCTTTGGAATACACACAGCAGAGCCAAAGTCCATCAAGGCTTGGTTAAAGTCACCAGGTCGATCGTGCGGCAAGGTCTCCTCTACGATAGCCGTAATAGTCTTTTTACCCTTAGTGCTTAAAATATCGTCAAAAATACGATATAGACGAGCATAGATGCGCAATACATTGCCATCTACAGCCGCTTCTGGTTCGTTGTACGCCATAGATAGTACGGCTCCAGCCGTATAAGAACCTACGCCCTTTAGGGACTCCATGGTCTTACGATCATGAGGCACGATACCACCGTAATTTTCAACAACATCCTTTACACCGAGCCGTAAATTACGAGCACGACTGTAATAGCCAAGCCCTTGCCATGCGTGAACCACCTCATCTTCGGAGGCCTTTGCCAAATCCTCCAAAGTTGGGAATAGACGCATCCAGTTGTCATAATAGGGCTTCATAGCCTCAATGCGCGTCTGCTGGCTCATCACCTCGGAAACCCAAATCTTATAAGGGTCCCCACAATCGCGCCACGGCAACTCCCGTTTATGCACATCATACCACGCCAATAGCTGTGGCACCCACTTTGGGTTCTTTTTATCAGTCATATTACCTCAAAATAGTATAAATTATGGAGCATATTACCACTCTCATGGTCATATAGCCCCTTTTTACATTTTAAAATCCACCAAACCATCATTTTGATGTTAGTAAATTTATGTTAATAATTAAATAGGTATACACCAAAATTCGTCGGCATAGTATAAAAACTCGCTATATTCGACAATATAACGCAAATAATCTATACGTATCAGCCGTTAATATACAGATCAATGCGCGCCAAGTGTTCACTTTCAAGAACAGTATCCACAGTGGTCAAATCCATCTTGTCCACCATGCTATTATCTCGGCCGAACACAATAGGCCCTTTTAATTTCTTTCCTTCAAGCAACATTGGCAACCATTTGCGATCCCCATCCCACATCTTTTCATACGGAATTTGATTTGGTTCTAGCCAGTGAGGATCCATTTCGTCTGTTTCCTCTACATCGCCTGTGAAAGTACGTAAAAAATACACATAGCTTACGTGCGTTAAGCTTTCATCAAAAGGAAATTGAAAATCAAAAGCCGCTACACACTCTAAATCTTCGGGGCGCCCCTGAAGGCCTGACTCCTCAAACAGTTCGCGAATGGCACACTCTCGGAAGCTTTCACCATTATCTAGTTTACCCCCGAAACCATTATATTTATCAGCCCCAAAACCACGCTTCTTACGCCCTAGTAATATACGATTTTGTTCATCAATGGGAAATACTAGTGTCGTCGGTTTCATGGGACCTCCTTAGTCATAAAAATAACACTCTATTATTATACCATTATTTTATGTACGAATGCCTTAGTTGTGGTATGATTAAGAATATAGATTTTCTTGCAAGGAAGGAGGCACTAGATGAACAAACCACTTAGATTTAATATCGAATTAGGGCGCACAAAGCCCGTCAATATTCGCAATGAACAAGTGCGTTGTCCCTTCTGTGATCGTTCCAAATTAACAGATATCCTAGATACGTCAGGTCATATTATATGGCTCATGAACAAATATCCAGTCTTAGAAAAAACTTGGCCTACCGTTATTATTGAAACGGAAACTGACGAAGGCGAGTTTTCTACCTTACCTGCGGACGAAGCGGCTCACATTCTCCAGTTTGGTCTCGATAAGTGGCGCGAAACTCGTCAGCGTAAAGAGTTTAAATCCGTACTCTTCTTCAAGAATTACGGCTATATGTCCGGCGGTTCTATTCGCCATCCACACAGCCAAATTATAGGCCTTGAGAATTACGATTATCACAAAGATATTACGGTTCAAAATATGGAGGGCTGGCTCTTACACGAGGATCAGGATGTGCGTATCACCTTGTCCACCCATCCAATTATCGGGTTCTTTGAGTACAATATTCGCTTCAAACCAGATGCGCCAGTTCGTGCTGTAGCCCTTCGACTACAGCAAATTTTGCGCTATGTATTGCACAGTGTAGCCAACTTTAGCCAGTCTTATAATTATTTCGTATACAATCTTGAGGACGGCTATGATTACATCAAGGTAGTAGCTCGTTATGTAACGACGCCCCTCTATGTGGGCTACAAGATTCCTCAAACTTGCGATGAGGAACGAGCTGCAAAAATCATGCACGATATTACACCGTACTTCCATGCAACAAAATAGTTCTGAATATAAATAGTTCTGACCACATATAATTTTGAACATATATGATTATAATCATACATAATTTGAAAGGATTTTTATGAAAGTATTTGCCATCGGCGACCTCCATCTATCTGGCAATCCTCCCACAAAGCCGATGGATATTTTTGGCCCTCACTGGAATGATCACTGGGCCCGCATCAAAGAGCATTGGAATGCCAATGTAACAGATGAAGACATCGTTTTTCTCGTAGGTGATATTAGCTGGGCTCTCCGCCTCGAAGACGCTGCTTATGATTTACAAGAAATCGCATCCATGCCTGGTAAAAAATATATGATTCGCGGCAATCATGATTATTGGTGGGCATCAGCAAACAAGATGCACAATCTCATGGGTGATGCTATTACCTTTATACAAGGTCACGGCACCGCGGAGCTCATCCAAACCGAAGAAGGCCCTCGCCTTATTGCATTCGGTGGAACACGCGCCTATCTCTGTCCTGGAGACTCACACTTTTCACCAGAAACGGATCAATCCATTTACGAAAGAGAATTGATGCGTACCGAAGCAGCACTACAGGAAATGGATAAGGCAACGGCCTATTTATCATCAACATCTGATTTAAGTATAGATATAGAAAATATTCCTGTAACAAAATTATTATTACTACACTATCCTCCATTCAACGAGTCCAACGCACCTTCGGGCTTTACGGATCTCATGGAGCAATATAACGTAG
>ERZ772974.2182-NODE-2182-length-12192-cov-14.065255_pt1 | contig 12192 bp, 10 predicted proteins | sample MGYA00580671_ERZ772974 | MGnify/ENA primary metagenome ERZ772974 (study PRJEB29015, sample SAMEA2738065) | human oral metagenome | biome: human oral; feature: human-associated habitat; material: saliva | place: China | collected 2218 ... | reverse complement strand
GAGTCACTGTTTTAGCAAAACACACGACGCGACGCTACCTATAATTATACCTAATCTTCAATATTTTGTAAAGAGGTTTTATAAAAATTATTTCGAAACTTTATATAAACCCTCGTGTCTCTGGTTTTCATAAATCAAAGTTGGAATACTCTTCGTCTTAATTTCTTCATTTACAACTCGAATATTCTCTTTAATACGCTTCTGGATTTCATCACTTTTAGCTTTTTTTGAAATTTCCTCAACTTGCGCATCCGAATAACCCGCATCTTTCAGCCAGCTTTGTAAAATCTTTTCAGTTTCCTCCGCCGTTGTTGAAGTTTGATTTTCGCCATTAAACTTCTCTTGGAATAAAACTCCTTTTTCATCCTTTTCAGCAAAAATCTTCTCAACAATCATCCATTCAGGTGAAATCTTCTTGCCATTTTCAGGCTGGACTCCTCGAACAGCTTCAAGATATTTCGAAATCAACTCAGAATTTTTAAACTTTCCATCAATCGGATACGGCAAAAGATACGTTTTATGCGTCTTGAAGAAACCACTATTTTTTTGATTTATAAATGAGCGCCGACAAACAATACAGCCAGGGTCAAAAATATCAATTGCCACGCTCGCATCTTTCGAAACTTCATTAGAAAATTCACCACGATAAGTTGAATTTTTCACAACATAATCTTGAGCATTCCAACTTCGAAACTTTGCAGGCATCGCATTAAAAATTTGTCCCCAATCCGTAAACCATGAAACTATTGGGTTTTCAGTATTTCCGCCATCAATTGAGCAAGCCTCGGTTGAATTTAGCGCGCAAGAAGCTGGCCGTTGAATGTCGCAAGTTCCAAAAACAAATAGCGCTAAAGCTGATTTAATTACTGTTAAAACTGACCAAACCGTAATCAAAACAATTAAGCCAGCTATCACCTCAATTGCCCAAGAAACCGGTTTTACCCATTTTTTGTGCTTTACAATTATTTTTCGAAGAATTGAATTTTTAATTTCGTCTTTAAAATTTGAGTCACAAGCACGCAAAGTTACTCTTCGCGAGAAACAATGCATTGATTTTTTAAACATTTGATTGATTGATTTCGCCTGTTTTTTAAGGCCAAAAATCTTTAAAGCAGGTGTAAATAACCAAATAATTAGTAAAATTATAAACGCAGCAATACAAATCATTAGCTAAAAATCCTTTCCAAAACTTCTTTTAATTTTGCAACGTCAGCCTCAGTATTATGCAAACCAATTGAAATTCGCACTAAATGTGGCAGTTTTCGAACTTCTTTCAAATAATAATGCGCGCAAAAATAACCGCTTCGCACCATAATTCCTTCGTCACTCAAAGCTTGCGCAATCAAGTGTGCATCAAGCTCGTCATGATAAAAACTGATCACAGGAGCTGGCTTTTTGTTTAAAATATTAACGCCTTTTTGGTTTTTTAAAAACTCAAAAATATCTTTTGAAAACTCATTAACTCGTGAAGTTTTCTTTTGCTTTTTCAGCCAATCAATTGCTGTTTTTAAGGCAATAATTTCACCCCAAGCTTGAAGCCCTGGTTCGAAAAGTGCATGAATATGTTCACCATCTAGCACCTCATAGGATTCTTTCGAAACACCCGAGACCATTCCACCACCAACAAAAGAAGTTTTTATAAATTTTGCAAAATCTTTCCGCACAATCATAATTCCAAGGCTTGCCGAATACATCTTATGCGCGCTCGAAACAATTGCATCAGCTGGAATCTTTTGGAGTAATTCGTAGCTTGAGCCTAAGACCTGCGCAGCGTCAATAATCACAAATCCGCCTTGCTTTTTAATTTTCTTTACTAAATCTTTAATGTTTTCAAGTCGCCTTCCATCAATATTTGAAGCCGCATTAACCACAACCAAAGCTTTCGAAAAATCATTTTTGAGCGAAATCGAGCCATCTTCTTCACGCTCAAGCACGATTCGTTCAAATTGGTGTTTTTTAGCAAATTCAATTGTTGAAAGAAAAACCGAATTATGTTCAATATCACTAGTTACCACTTTCGAAACTGGTAATTCAAGTTGCAAAAGCAACAAATTTAAACCATAGGTCGTATTAAGCGTAAAGCTCACAAAATAATCTTTTTCTTTTAGCTTTAATAAATCTAAAACCGCCTCGCGAGTTTCTTCAACCTTTTCATCAACTTTTCTACCCCAATCGTATTTTACGCGCTCACCACAAGAGTTAAAATTTAAATAGTAATCATTTAAAGTATCTAAAACTGGTTGCGGGCGCAAAGATTGGCACGCCGAATCAAAATAATGAGCATTTTCTGGCAAATATTTAAAATCGTCCAAAATTCAAACCTCCTTCTTTAACTTTTACCATTTTAACATAAAAAAACATAGGCGTAAAGAAAAACCGCCCAATCTGAGCGGTTAAATTTTATGCAAACGCAATCTGTGTTGCTCTCTTATTAGAGCGAGCAATATCACGATTGCGTTTATAAGGTTGGTCTGGGCGTCTTTTTACTCTACGACCATACCTTCTGTCTTTGTAGTTAGAGCTACGAATACGGCGAGTTTGAATGACTCGCTTTTTTTCTTCCTTTTCTAAGCCACGAAGAATGGTCAGCAGTTTCGGAATGGCTTCTTTATCGATAGAGTTGAGCATCTTTTGGATTGTTTCAAGATTCTTTATCTCTTTATCGATTTCAGAATTTTGACTATAAGCCGGGCTTGCAAGATAATTTGAAATCTCCGTGATTTGTTTTATCAAAGCACGGCGACACTCTACGGTATCGGCAAGCTGTTGCTCATAAAATTCCAGCTCATCTTCTGCTGAACAGTTTTCAAAACCATTCAAAGCTTTTTTAACTCCTGGGTGAGTCTTCTCTTTCAGAATAGTTTTTGAAACTTTTGAGCCACGCAACGCTTTGGCGCGTTTTTGCGTTTTGCAAACTTCTCGCCAATTGACTACTTCGCCCATAATACTTTCATATTGCTCAGCGGCTAGCATAAAATCACTATTTTCAAAAGTAACTTGAACCAAGAAAGTACCGTGTTTTCCTGTAAAGACTTCTATTGTTGCCATAAGCAGCAACCTCCTCTTATGAAAATTCGTCTAAAGCTCTAGCCAAAGACAAAATATATTCTAACATAAAAAATAATTTTAGTCAATAAAAAATCGCCCTTTTTGAGCGATTTTTGAATTTTAAGTGCTATTCCAGTCATATTCACTAAAAAACTCGAGAACTAAGCAACTGCTTAATTTCTTCCCTCTCTTGTCTTAATTTGCGAATCTCAATATTAGCATCTTTATAGCGTCTTGAAGCTCTTTTTGCACAACGCTTGCGATAATAAAATTCATTGGCACATTGTTGGCATTCGCATTCTCCAATTTTGCCTTTTTTGAACCGCTTTTCGACTTTCGAAAGATTAGTCTTCACTTCGCCAAACTTACTCCAACAACTAAAAACTTCGTTTAAAGCATCGCTGCGTTCAAGATAAACGTTATTCATTAACTCACTAAGCTTAATATTTTTTTCTGAAAGATTTACAACCCGATGATAATCTCGTTCAATATCTTCAATCTTTAAAAGTCTTCCAGCCATGGCTTTACACCTGCTTTCAAAATTACTAAGGAAAAACCTCGTATCTTTATTCTAATTCCTAAAATTCAAAATGTCAAACTATTTTCGAAAGATTTTGCTCAAAATTGTGCGCAACAAATATCTTTTGCGATATTCACCAGCATATTCAACCGCCACACCGCGAAAACCAGCTTTAAAACGCAACAAACTCGCCTTTGGTTCTGCCGTAATGCCATAAAAATTATATTTCGAAGCCCCCGCACGAATTGCTTCTTTAATCATATAATCTTGCAAAAATGTTGAAGCTGGAATTTTGCGATATTCCTGCAAAGAACCACCTTCAAAATAAACAACTTCATTTTTCGAAAAGATAAACACGCCAGCAGAAATTAGTTTCCCTTCAAATTCCACACCCATAAAATGAGCTCGCTCACCAAAACAAGTTTTTAAATCATGGTAATATTCTTCATATCGTGTACCAACCCCATTTTTCTGATTTGAACTCTTTAAAATCGCCACAAAATCAGAAAATTCACCCTCTTCAACCTTGCGAATATTCACGCCTTTTTTTACTGCCGCGCGCAAATTTCGGCGTGTAGTTTGGTTATAAGTTGAAGCTACATCATCTTCGCTTAGCCCTGTTAGATCTTTCAAATAAACGTGCATGTTTACATCCATATCAAACTCGTGCTTAAAGCCAGAATAATATTTAAAACCAGCTTTTAACAGCGGTTTATTCAGCCAATCAAGATCATTGCTTTCAATAATTTCAAGCTTATCATTACGAAGCGCACGCACCACTTTTGGTAAAATCCGGTAAGAAATTGCTCCACGTTCACGTGCAAATTCTTCACTCTTCAACAAAAAATCCACAAAATCTGCTTGCGAAACGCCATTTTGTTCAACCATCACTAAATCGAAACGCTTATTTTTGCTAGAAATCAACCCAGCAACTTTAATATTTTCATCATTTTTTAACGCTACAAAATAGCACTCCGCGCCACGCTTCTTGCGCATTTCGGCAAATTCTACACTTTGCAACCAGTCAATGTTTTTATCTTGGCAATAATTTTGATATTCTTCTTTTAAAATCTCTACAAGGCTTTTCATATATCCTCTATTTTAACACAAAAAAACCAATTTTAAAACCAGCCCAATAGCTCTTTTTGCTATTCAAAGCTGGTTTTAAACTTTTTACTTTAGCTAATTTTAAGCACCCGCAGGTTTGTTTTCGGTTGGTTTTGGTTCAGTAGTTTTGGCTTTTTCAACCTTTTCAAAGTGTGCTGATTTTAGTTTATCTTTTAAGGCGTCACCCGCCACAAAACGAACTTTCACACCCTCAATCGAGCTTGCCGTTACGTCCGATTCTTTATCTTGACCTTTAGATTGAATAGTTGTATGAAAATAACCAAGTTTCCCAAGATGAACACTTTCGCCTCTCTCCAATCGTTTTAAAAGCTCATCTGTTAATGCTAGTAGCACCGCATGCACATCAATATGGCTAACCGTGGTTGAGGTTTCTGAAATACTATTAGCAATTTCATCTAGATCAACACGGCCAGCTTCAGCAAGTTGAGCATAAAACTTTTTTGGCTCTTCACGCTTTGCAGGGTTTACAAGTTGAACAACTTTATATTTAAGACTCATTCTTCCTCCTTAAAAGGCTTTTGATTTGTTTTGCTATAGCAGTTAATTAAAAATGCTATAGATGATTCTTAAATGTGCTTAGCAAAATTTTAAAAAGTGATGTAGCACTTTTGTTGGTTTGCTATAGGGGTTTAAAGATTCCTCCTTTCACCTTGCCAAAATCACCAAGTTATTCGCTTAAAAGTGCTTGATTTCCTACTTTAATTATAGCACTTTGAATGGGTTAAGCGCAAGCGGGAATTAAAATTATTTAGTTTTAGACCAAAATATATCGCCTTTGGTCCCTCTATTAGACCAATACACACCAGTAATGTTATCAACTTTTTCAAGATCCATTCTACATGCACCAATCTGAATCGGATTATTGTCGCTATATTTTGCTAAAGGACTGGTTCTATAAATGTAATACAAATAGTAATCACCATTTTCTAATATAATATCTCCATATAACGACACACTCTTCATTTCATTTGACTCCATTTTTATTTTAACAGTAAGCAAAGTTTGATAAATCTTTATCTCAACATTTTTTTCTCCTTTTCCTTTTTTGTGATCATACTGTATTTTTCCATGATATTCTTTGTTTAATTTTGGTATTTTAACAAACGGATCGTATTTCCATAAATAAGTAATGTAAAATACTATAAAAATAGTAGATATATCAATAGATTGTAAAGATATATCAAAAATATCTTTAGCTCCAAGTATCAAATTACCTTTAGAGAAAATATATTTAGCTAAAATTATAACTATAGCTATACATATAACTATAAAACCAAACCTTTGCAATAAAATTTTAATTTCAATTTTAATTTCATCTTTCATATTGATAAAAGTCTTTAATATTTTTAATAAAATAAATATATGTATTTTTCTCTTCTTCAGACTCACAGAGTCTTCTCATCTCATTAACTTCTGTAAAATCATCTATTAATTGATTATTATCCAACAGCCAATTAATAATATCCTCTATAATAACAGAGTACTTATTACTATTAGAATTATAGATATTGTCAGGAATATTATACAACAAACACTCTATACCATATGAACTAATCCCTTCTATTTCTTCCATTAACTCATATATTCTCTTAACGATACGTACAGCTTTTTTATATCTTCTATGGGTTTTATTATTTTTATCTATTCCATTTTTTTTATGTACTTCAGGATAGTTTATAATTTCCTGCCCATCATCAGAAATAATAAGTATACCTGAAATATAATTTTTTTTATCAAAATCAAAGTCATTGGAATAATCTCGGTATTGTAATGAGGGAACTACATCAGTATTAACAATATAGTTATTTTCACGAATCTTAATTGATTTGTTATGTCTCTCTACCCTATCTTTGAAATAGCACCTTAGAGCCTTTTCTATATCATTTTTTAAATCTTTATGCTTACTATCAACAGAATCAAACCCGTAATCCTCTCTAGATACACCCGGTCTATATTTAGCCCTAAAACAATCCTCTTGTATAATAAGTATATCTACATCACTGTTCTTCTTAATGTTAGTATTATTTGCATACGAACCTTGGAGCTGGAGTCGTAAATCATATTTTTTACCTTTATGTTTTATTCTTTTTTCAATCTTATCTAGGCCACCATAACCCATATTTATACTTTTATCTATATAACCAGAACTCACTAGAGCATTAGCAACCATTTTAATAGCACTTCTACATCTTTCTTCCTCTGTATTACTTAATGGCTTAGAAAAATTCCTTAACTGATCTTCTGAGAATATCATTTTTATCTTTCCTTAATTTACTTTATTTAAAATTAACAATGTTATCTTCACTTCGCTCCTGAATATTTTCAAAAACAAACTTTTGAATATTTTCAGGTATATTATACTTCTCCATAAGCTTCTTATCGATTTCTTTAATTGATAAATCCCACCAAGGTTCAGAAAAGTCTTGAACTGGCACCGAACCCCAAGCCGTTGTTGAATGCTGTGAATGTTTATTATTATAAAGAAGAGCCCTAGCGAATTTTGTCATAATATATTTGGCTTGATATTTAGCTTCTTTTTTACCTTCAAAAACACCCTGTTCTTGATATGTCTCTATACAAGCTTCGAAAGGCTCCCCGATAATTATATCTGAATATGCTCCTCCTAAACCAGTTTTTTCAGACATATTTCCCCACGCATAGCCAACAAAAACTTTATATTTTTTAAACCCTTTTGAAACACGAGGAAATGGATAGTCTCTTGCAACATAATATTTTTCTCCAGACTTACCATAAACAAGAATCTCCCCCTTCTCTTTATTGAGTGGTGGTAATCCATACTTTGACGGATCCTTGATAACGTCGGTGCGCAAGCCATATGGCTTGAGCACCGACGTTATAGTTTGTACCGAAACAAAGCCAGGGAAAGATTCAACAATTTTTGCCATTTCAACAATTTCTGCCGGTTTTTCTTTATCATCTTTATTTATTAATAGCCTAATTTCTTGCGGGTTTTGCCCTTCAGTTAAAATCTTTTGCTTACCGTTTAAACCATTATCATAAAATCGCTTCCACAAAATAATATTTGTCCATTCAGCACCTTTAACACCATCAAAAACATTCTGTCGATTATCTATTTGAACAATTTGATGATCATATTTAATCTTTGCATTATTCATTTTCTTTAAATTATTAGCATTCTTCGGTTCTTGCCAGCCAACAGGAAAAATCATACAAACATTGTCTGCGCTTTTTATCGCATTCACATAAAAACTCGTATAAAGCTGCTGTTTTGCACCATCGTTATATGGTGGATTACCAACAATAACATCAAATTTCATATTTAGCGGCTCTCCTTTCTTGAACTGCTCGGTTAAATCTTTCTTTTTTAAGTTCTGGCGAGAAATTTCAGGAAATCCGCCATAAATATAGTTAGCTGCAATATCATAAATAATCTGGGTTGGTGCAAAACCAAAGAGTTGGTTTTCAAAAATATGCTTTAATCTCACCCGTTCATCTGGAATTATATTTACTAAACCGTGGTTAAGCCTTTTAGCTGTTTCAGTTAAGAACAAGCCGCTTTTAACATATAAATCACAAAAAGTAAGATTTGGGTTAGAGAAAATCCCTGGGTTTTCATCTTCAAGAATGTTAAGCATTTTATTTACAACTTCGCGCGGCGTAAAAATCTGATTGCTTTTTTGCGCTGGAATGTAGCTAAAAATATCTTCTTTTGTTGTATTGTTTAGATAATCAGCAAGTTGTTCGCGTTTCTTTTCAAACTCCTGAATCGCCGCATTAAAGCGATATTTTTCAAAAAAGCCATCAAAATGAATAATTTGACCGTTTTCTTCATAATCACCACCATCACGTAGTTCAATAAAATCAGCTTTTGTAAATCGATCTGGCGTGTGGAGCTTGTCACGTTCATTGAATAACATTTCGAAATCTTCATCACTCACTGCATCTTGTAGATTATCTATAGTAAGGTTCTTAGGATCTTTTGCCGCCATCACAAAGCTTGGGATTGCTCGCGAGAATGTTCGGAGCTTTTCACGAATAATGTCAAGCTCGGTTTTAGCATCATCTTGATAAGCTTGCTCTTCACGATTATCGATCATATCGCGGGGTAGTTCTTTTTCAACAAAATCTGCAAGCTCAGCAATTGCCTTAGTTTTTTCTTTTTCTGTTTGAGGCGAATTTTTAAACTCTTCACTCACCGTTTTAATTTTCTCTACAATTTTCTCTTCAAGCTCTTTGACTTCTTTCTTACTTGGAGCATAAACTTCAACATATTTAGCAATAGGTTTACTCAAAATATCTTCGTTAATCGCATCTGTTAATTGCTCCTCAAAGCTATCCATATCTTCTTGCGCACGCTCAAAAGCCTCACGAATTGGCTCGCCATAAACCTTTTGTCCCCAAATAATATTGTGATTAACGGAAATTCTTTTTTGCTTTTGTTCATCTCGCTCACGATTATTAGAGACATCACGTTTTTCTTTTTTATTTGCCGTGCCATCTTCTTTAGAATTTTGCACTTTATTAAGTTTTTTAACAATTTCACTCGGAAGATTAAACACATTACCAATATCTTTAAATAACAAGTTTGTAATAAACCCACGCCGAACGATATCGCTCGCCATTTTAGCTGCTGGCAAAGTTAATACTTGCGAAGCGTCAAGCTCCACCATTTTACCATTTTCGTCTTGCGAAAGAACTGGAAAGAAATTAAGAAGTTCTGCTACATTTTCTTGCCGCTCGCTTTCTGTAATGTTGCCAATTGCACTTTTTTCACTTAAAGAATTTGCAAGTTTATCATAAATCTCAAGCACACGATAAGGTGAAAAGTCAAAAACATAAGCCGACTTTTTACGATAAAGTTTGCCGTCTTTTTCATATTTATATGGGTTTTGTGCACGGAATATTGCCTGCGTGTAAAGAGTTTCTTTTTTCACATCACTCATCATTAACACCGCCGACCATTCTTTAACCGTTACTCCTGTTGTAAGCTGGCCAACCGAAAGTGTAATAGTTTTGTCATATTCCTCTATCGCCTTCCTTACGCGTGCCAAAGCTTTTTCATTCTTTTTAAAATCTTCAGCTTCCTCTTCAGAGTCTTCATTGTCTAAACTTCGCCCATCACCGGCTGCTAAAATAATTTTATAATTTTCAAAAACTGGGTGTTTTTTAAGCAATTTTTCCATTGCTTTTGCTGAATTTACGCGATTTCCTACAAACCAAAAAGTATGCTTTAGCTCATTGCGAAGTTCTGGAGTTGAAAATGGATAACCTTCATTCTCGGTGAGAGTATTTAAAAATCGCCAAATATCAGCCTCACGCTTAAATTCACCCTTTGAGTTGGTTGCCAAAAAATCGTTAAATTCAAAAACTGGTGGAACATTTTCCCCATTTACATCAATACCTTCTTCGATCTGCTTAGCTGTAATATCTGAAATTTTATAATTAAATAACCTTAAATCTGGCATATCTGTGTGATCGCCCGATTCTTGGCCATTCTTAAGCTCACTCTGTTTTGCTTTTTGCTCATCAAGATAAGTCCAGTTATAAATTTGTTCACTACTAAATTTGCCTTCTGCCAAGGCTTTAAATGGCGTTCCTGAAAGATGAAGCGTAAATTTGCGTTTAATATTTTCAAAAGCCCTATCTGTTTTATCAGTATCAACTGCTTCATGGGCTTCATCAATCACTAATAAATCCCACTCTAGATCTGCAACCCACTGCAATTTATCAAAACTTCCACCAAAAACTTTTGCACCTTTTAAATCTTGCAAACTCAAAAAAGTTATTTGTTTTTTATCAAAACCTTCAATTTGATTAAATTCTTCACGAGTTAAGGTTTTTTCTTTAATAGAGTCTGCTGTTGAAATAAAATAATAACCATCAATAAATTTCTTATAGTCATTATACCAAGAATCAGCAATTGCTGGACGATTGGTTACGATTAGAGTTTTTGTTGCTCCAAAGCGTTTCATAAAATCATAAGTTGTTAGCGTTTTACCGAAACGTGGTTTAGCATTCCATAGAAATTCCGATTTTTCATTTGGATTCTCGAAATCAACTATTTGATTATTTGCAGCGTATTCTAGAGTTTGAGCAACCGCTTCTTCTTGTTCGGCTCTTAATTTATATTCAACTTTTCCGCCATTACTTCTAAATACATTTCGGCAAAAAGCATCAAAAAGCTCTATTGACTTCTCTGGCGTACCATTAAAATAAAACCACTCAGTACCATGGCCTTCGTCTTTACGAATTGAATTTTGTTGATAATAACGATGAAGCTCATGATCTTTAAACCATTCATTGTTATTTTTTCTTGCAGGTCTAATCCATTTTATATTATAGGGTTCTTTATGCGAAGCGGTCTCGTTTTGTTCACGAATTCGAATTTTAGCATCTTTTCGCTCAGTATAGCCAATTTTTTGCCAGCCATCATTTTGGTGTCTATCTGGCAAAATATATGAATAAATTTGTGGATAAACTTTTTTAAATGTTTTGATCTGTTTTTTATCATCACTCATCTTAAACTCTCCGATTAATCTTTCTTATTTGCTACTTTTAGCCGTGTTTTCTTAGGTGTAAGTTTTGACGGCGATGCTCGCATTTGACTTATTACATCTGTTAAGTTTTCAAGATTTGCAGATTTTGTTTTCGAATAAGCTTTCTCAATATCTTGAAGTGAATGTTCTGAAATTTCGAAAGTCAAATCTTCAAAATTAGGTTTTAGATCGAAGAATTTAAGCTCATTTTTCTGCGTTAAGGTATTGCCAACAATAATATTATTACTTAGAATTTTATCAATTATTTCAAGAAAAAAGAACGAGTTTTTGATATTTTTAATATGTTTATAAATGATTTCTTTTAGGCGTTCACGTGATTCTTCAACATTATCCTCTTGAATATCCACCGCATAAACATTTGAAATCGCCAAAATTAAGCAAAATTCATAAATCTCAGCCTGAGCTTTTTTACTTCTAGCGTTCTTTTGCTTTTTAATTTTCGCATAAAAATCTGGAACCGAATTAAGTTTTCGGTTCAAAATTTCTACAAGAAAATTACCATTTCCACAAGTTGGCTCAAAGACTTTTTTATCTACTTGCGAAATTGCTGGCTCGCATAAATCACACATTTGTTTAACAATAAATTCTGGCGTAAAGACTTCGCCAAATTTTTTAACTCGCTTTTTTGACTTAATTAGATTTTCTTTTCGCTTTTGATCATTTTTAATGGCAGTTTTAGAAGTAGGGCTCATTTTTCTTTCACTAGATTCTTTTAGATTCTTAGTTGAAATTTTAGATTTTTTAGAATTCAAAGATTTTTGTTCTATTAAGCCGCCACCAAGTAAACCCTTATTGCTCGCAAGGTATTTTTTATTATCTTTTGTTTTATCCTCCGCATTCTCAGCTCTAGCCATAATAATTATATTTTACCAAATTTATCTATTTTTTGCAAAACAAAAACTACCTCCCGAAAGAGGTAGTTTTTAAGTTTTCGAAATTATTATTTAGCGTTTCGCT
>ERZ772974.2181-NODE-2181-length-12202-cov-3.372355_pt1 | contig 12202 bp, 15 predicted proteins | sample MGYA00580671_ERZ772974 | MGnify/ENA primary metagenome ERZ772974 (study PRJEB29015, sample SAMEA2738065) | human oral metagenome | biome: human oral; feature: human-associated habitat; material: saliva | place: China | collected 2218 ... | reverse complement strand
AGATGCAATATATATAATACCAACACCACTAATGTTACAAAAGGTAGTTACAGGTATTAGTAGTATACCTATGAAAGATAGAGATACAAAAGGAGATATTTACGAATACCTACTTTCTAAATTATCAACAGCAGGAACAAATGGACAATTTAGAACACCTAGACATATTATAAGAATGATGGTTGAACTTATGAAACCAACACCACAAGATATAATTGTTGATCCAGCATGTGGTAGTGCAGGATTTATGGTAGAAGCAGGAGAATATTTAAGAAAAAACTGTAAGGAAATGTTTAATGATATTAGAAAAGTAGAACATTTTAATAATACAATGTTTTATGGATTTGATATAGATCAAACAATGCTTAGAATTAGTGCAATGAATTTAATGCAACATGGTATTGAAAATCCTAATATAGACTATAAGAATGCGATAGGGGAAGAAAATGAAGATAAGAATAAGTTTACATTAGTTTTAGCAAATCCACCATTCAAGGGTTCTGTTGATATAAACACTATAGCAAAAGACTTGCTTACAGTAACAAATAAATCAAAGAAAACAGAGCTATTATTCTTAGCATTATTTTTAAAGATATTAAAAACAGGGGGTAGAACAGCATCAATAGTTCCAGATGGGGTACTTTTTGGAAGTTCAAATCAACATAAAGCAATTAGAAAAGAAATAATAGAAAATCATAAACTAGAAGCAATTATATCTATGCCAAGTGGTGTATTTAAGCCATATGCAGGAGTATCTACAGCAATAATGATATTTACTAAAACAGGACAAGGTGGAACAGATAAAGTTTGGTTTTATGATATGACAGCAGATGGATTTAGTCTAGATGACCAAAGACAACCTATTAAAGAAAATGATATACCAGATGTTATTGCAAGATATCATAATAGAAATTCTGAAGAAGAACAACAAAGAAAAAGAACAGAAAAATCTTTCTTTGTTCCTAAAGAAGAAATAGTGGAAAATGATTATGACTTATCTATAAACAAGTATAAGGAAATAGTTATTGAGAAAAAAGAATATGAACATCCTAAGGTAATCTTAAAAAGAGTTATGGATATGGAAGATGAGATACAAAGTATCCTTAAGGAATTGGGGGAACTATTATAATGGAGTTAATAGATAAATATGTATGGTATCAAGAAGGGCCAGGTGTAAGGAAAAATCAATATACAAGTTCTGGAGTTAAACTTTTGAATGTTGCTAATTTAGTTGAAGGTAAAATAGAATTATCAACAAGTAGTAGATATATATCTGAAGATGAAGCAAATGGTAGGTATAATCATTTTTTAGTTGATGAAGGAGACTTAATAATTGCTAGTTCTGGAATACAAGTGAGCTATTTTGAAAAGAAAATGGGGATAGCTGAAAAAAAGCATTTACCTTTATGTATGAATACGAGTACAATAAGATTTAAAGTCTTAGATAAGAAGATAATGGATATTAGATATTTTATGTATTTCTTGAAATCTAATTTATTTAAGAATCAAATAAGGAAATTAATAACAGGCTCAGCACAGTTAAATTTTGGTCCAAGTCATTTAAAAAAGATAAAAATTGAAGTACCAGAATTAAAAAAACAACAAGAAATAGTAAGAAAACTAGATAAAGTCAAGAAAATAATAGATATCAGAAGAAATCAAATTATAGAATTTAATGAACTCATCAAATCACAGTTTGTTGAGTATTCTATCTTCAAGAAATTGGAGGTAGTACAATGAAAAGACTAGAAGAAATTTGTATATTTATAAGAAATGGATTGAACATAAAAAATAACAAAAGTAAAAAAGGGATTCCAATAACAAGAATTGAAACAATTTCAAATGGGATTATAGATATAAACAAAACAGGATATGCAGATATATTTAATGAAAAATATAGTGATTATTATTTACAAAAAGATGATATATTAATGTCACATATAAATAGCTTAAAACATTTAGGAAAAGTTGGATATTGCTATTATGATATGAAAATAATACATGGGATGAATTTATTAAATATTAGAGTTAATCCTAATAATGTTTATCCTAAATATTTATATTATTACTTTAAATCTAATAACTTTAAAATTAAGTTAAATAAGATATCAAAACAATCTGTTAATCAGTCGAGTTTTTCAATTAGTGATTTGAAAAAAATAAGAATTGATATAATAGATTTAAAAAAGCAAAAGTTAATAGCAAGTAAATTAGATAAAGTGGTTGAGGTTATAAGTATAAGAAAAAAACAAATAGAGGAATTAAATAATCTTATAAAATCACAGTTTGTAGAGATGTTTGAAACCATAAAAAGATATGTTGAATTACAAAAAGTGTGCTTGTTTATCAACGGGGATAGAGGAGAAAATTATCCATCAGGTGATAAAATTTCAAAAAATAAAGAGGGAGTAGCTTTTATAAATGCAGGACTATTAGAGAGTAATAAAGTGAATTGGTCTAATATGAACTATATTTCAGAAGATACTTATAATAATTTAAGGTCTGGAAAGATACAGAAAGATGATATATTATACTGTTTAAGAGGTTCATTAGGAAAGTGTGCAATTATAGATTTTTCTGAAAGGGGTGCGATTGCATCATCATTAGTTATTTTAAGAGCAAATAAAAATGAAATTAATCCTAATTTTTTATTAATTCAGTTAGGAATGGAAGAAATTTTATATCAACAAAATCAAGCAAATAATGGAAGTTCACAGCCAAATTTATCAGCAAATAGTGTGAAAAAATATAAGATTTTATTACCACCCATTACACTACAAAACCAATTTTCTGAAATAGTTAAACAAATAGATAAACAGAAGTTTGAAAGTATGATACAATTAAAGATGATGGAAAAGATATATAATATAATTAATGATAGGAGGAGATATGTCTAATTTTGATTTTATACTAAAAAATGGAATATTTAAGACATTTGCAGAGGCATCTGTGGAAGCAGAAAAAAGTATTGCAGTAGCAAATGTATCGTGTACAATACTATGTAGAAGAGCATTAGAACTTGCAGTAAAATGGATATATGCAAATGATAGAGAATTAGTGTTACCATACCAAAATAACTTATCTTCTCTTGTGTATGATATTAATTTTAAAAGTATGATTAATGAAAAAGTTTTTAATGGAATGACATATATAATCAAGCTTGGAAATTTTTCAGTACATAGTAATAAGAAAGTTACTAGAAAAGAAGCAGTATTATGTTTAAAATATTTGTTTGATTTTATGGATTGGATAGCATATTATTATGATCCAAATTATATAGAAACAAAGTTTGATGAAGGAAAATTACCAGGTGAAAGTAGTACTAATTTAAAGAAAGAAGAAAGAGAAGAGTTAGAAAACAAGTTAGTTGAAAAAGATGAAAAGATTGAAAAAATATTAAAAGAAAATGAAGAATTAAGAGAAAAACTAACTAAACAAAGAACAAGTAAAAAGACTGCATATAATTTTAAAGTAAGTGATATTAGTGAGTTTGAGACAAGAAAACAATTTATAGACTTAGATTTAAAAATAGCAGGATGGGATAGTACAAATATTAGAGAAGAAGTAGAAGTTAAAGGAATGCCAAATACTCAAGAAAAAGGATATATAGATTATGTATTATATGGAGAAAATGGAAAACCTTTAGCAGTAGTAGAAGCTAAAAGAACAAGTAAAGATGCGAAAATTGGACAACAACAAGCTAAACTATATGCAGATTGTTTAGAAAAAGAATATGCACAAAGACCTATCATATATTATACAAATGGAAAAGAAATATATATGTGGGATGATTTATCATATCCAGAAAGAAAAGTTTCAGGATATTATACACAAGATGAATTACAACTTCTAATTAAGAGAAGAGATTCAAAAGAAAATCTAGAACACATATATATAGCTAATGATATAGCAAATAGGCCATACCAGTTAGAAGCAGTAAAAAAGGTATGTGAATCGTTTGAACAAAAACATAGAAGAGCACTTGTAGTTATGGCTACAGGTACAGGTAAGACAAGAACAGCAATATCTTTAGTTGATGTACTTACAAGTAAAAATTGGGTACAAAATATATTATTTTTAGCAGATAGAACAGAACTTGTAAAACAAGCAGAAAAAAATTTTAAAAAATTATTACCAGATATGTCATGTTGTAATTTACTATCTTCTAAAGATGGAGATCCAGAAGAAAGTAGAATAATATTTTCAACATATCAAACAATGATAAATTGTATTGATAAAATGAAGAGTAAAAATGGAATAACATTATTTACACCAGGACATTTTGATTTAATAATAATAGATGAAGCACATAGAAGTATCTACAAAAAATATCAGGCAATATTTGATTATTTTGATGGACTTTTAGTAGGATTAACAGCAACACCAAGAGATGATGTAGATAAAAATACATATAAGTTTTTCCAACTTGAAAATAATGTTCCTACATTTGTATATGAATATGATGAAGCAGTAAAACAAAAATATTTAGTAGACTATCATACAATAAGTACAACAACCAAGTTTATAGAACGTGGGATAAAATATAGTGAGCTTAAAGAAGAAGATAGGGAAGAATATGAGAACCTATTTGAAGAAGGAGAAGTACAAGAAGAAATAAGCTCAAATGCTATAAACTCATGGCTATTTAATAGGGATACAATAAAAATTATATTAGAAACAGTTATGCAAAAAGGGTTAAAAGTAGAAGGAGGAGATAAGCTTCGGAAAAACTATAATATTTGCTAGAAATCATAAACATGCAGAAGCAATAGTAAAAGTATTTGATTCAATATATCCTAAGTATAATGGGATGTTTGCGAGGGTTATAGACAACCAAGTAAATTATGTAAGTTCATTAATAGAAGATTTTCAAAATCCAAATAAGATGCCACAAATTGCTGTTTCTGTAGATATGTTAGATACAGGAATAGATATTCCAGAAGTACTTAATTTGGTATTCTTTAAACCAGTAAAATCAAAGATAAAATTCTGGCAAATGATAGGAAGAGGAACAAGACTTTGCAAAAATCTATTTGGAATAGATAAACATAAACAACAATTCTATATATTTGACTGTTGTAGGAATTTTGAATTTTTTGAAGAAAATGCTAGAGGAATAGAAGTACAAAGTGTACAATCATTAACTGAAAAAATATATAATCTTAAGTTGGATTTAATTGTTGAACTAGAAAATATGAATTACCAATCACAAGAAGAGTATAAGAATTATAGGGAAGAATTAGTAGAAGAGTTTTTAAAGAAAATAACAGAACTTAATACTGATAGTTTTATAGTTAGAAATAAGGCAGTATATATAGATAAATTTTCAAATCCTGATAATTGGAAACATATTGATAATATCTCATATGTAGAAATAAGGGAAAATATAATTCCTATACTATTAAGTGAAGAATCTGATGAACTTGCTAAAAGATTTGATAACCTTGTATATGGACTTCAAGTAGGGAGAATTATAGGTAAAAATACATCTGTACAAGGAAGAATACTTGTAGAATTAGTAGAAGATTTAAAAAAATTAGGAACAATACCAGAAGTTGTATCAGAAAAAGAACTCATAGAAAAAGCATCAGAACTAGAATATTGGGAAAGAACTGACTTTTTTGAAATAGAGAAAACAAGAACTATTTTAAGAGAACTAATGAAATATATAGATAATCCACCAAAGGGAATATATAATGTGGATATAATAGATGAGCTTAAAGTTAGTGAGAAAAAAGAAGGATATAATATTCAACAACGGTAACTATGAAAGCTATAGGAAAAAAGTAGAAAAATTCTTTGAAGGAAATTTAGATAATTTAACAGTGTATAAGATAAGACATAATCAAAAATTAAATGAAACTGAAAAGAAAGAATTAGAAGGCATGTTTCAAAGATTGGGTAATAATATAGAATATGATAATACATATGGTAATATGAGCCTAATAGAAGTAGTAAGAAGTATTGTAGGTATTGATGAAGAAACAGCAAACGAAATATTTGCTAAATATATAAACGATAGTAGGTTAAATAGTAAGCAAATAGAGTTTGTTAAAACACTGATAAGTTATGTACATGAAAATGGAATTTTAAGTATAGAGACATTAAAAAAAGAACCTTTTAGTCCTTTAGGATCGGTATCAGAAGTATTTGAAGATAATGTAGAAGTATTCCAATTGATAAAAAAAGACATTGAAAATATAAATGAGAATGCAAAAATGTATGCATAAAGAGAATTGGTTTAATTAAAACAATTCCTTTTATTATACTTGAGATATCATTAAAAAGTGGATAAAATAGGATTAGTATAAAGTTAAGAGGTGACCATGGAACTATATGAACTACTTATAAAAAAAGGAGAACAAGAAGGAATTATTAAAAATGTTGTAGGAGCAATAATTTTAAATGAAAAAAATCAAGTATTAATAATGTCTAGAAAAACAGATGACTTTATGGGCGGAATAGATGAACTTCCTAGTGGAAATATGGAACAAGGAGAAAATATATATGAGGCACTTGTAAGAGAAGTAAAAGAAGAAACTAATCTTGATGTTGTGAATGTGAAATCATATATAGGAAGTTTTGACTATATTTCAGGAAGTGGCAAAAAAGCAAGACAATATAATTTTGTTTTAGATGTTAAGAATACTGAAAATATTATACTCACAGAACATGATGAATATAATTGGTTAACAATAGAAGAAATAAGAAAAAATAGTAAGATAACTGATGAAGTAAAATATATATTAGAAATATGTTATTTTAATTTAAAAGACTAAGGAGTATATATGCCTATAAAACAAGAAAATGAGATTACAATAAGAATATTATGTTCAAAAGAAGAACTGATTAAACACTTAGAAGAAAAAGGATTAAAAAAAGGAAGAAAATTTAGATTAGATGACCATTATTTAATACCTAAAACATTAAAGTTAGAAGAAGTAACAATAAGAGAAATATTGTCAAAAGCAGTGATTGTAAGGAATATAGACAATGATGGAAAAATTGTTAATAAGATAACATTTAAAAATAAAAATATTAATGAAAAAGGTGAGATAGTAAGTCAAACTGCAACTAGTTGTGAAGTGCTTGATTATACTGAAGGTATAAGACTTTTTGAAGAACTTGGATATTATGAAATAATGAATATTATAGAAGATGATATTATATATTATAATGATAAGATTGAGCTTGCAATAAAAGATGTATATAATGGTGACCTTTTAATAGAAACAGAAACAAATAAGAATATTCAAACAATTGAAGAATTAAAGAAAATGATAGAAAGTTTAGAAATACCTTTTGAAAAAGATAATTATTTTGTTAAAAAAGCAGAAGAAACACTTGATAAAATATTAAAGGAAAAGGAATGCTAAAATATTTTAAAATGTGAAACATTTTACGGGAAAATTAATAGAATTGTTTCATATTTTATAAATAAAAAGATTAGTAAATTAATTATACTAATCTTTTTTCTTTGTAATATTAGTTGAGGTGGATTGCAAACATTTAGTATAAGCTAGTAATAGCAAAAATTTTACATTTGTTGAATTTACTTTGAATGTAAAAATTTACAATATTTTTTTATAAATGTTATAAAAATCAAGAGTTATATGCTATACTATAGTATATAAGTTAATTTGAAAGGAGAAAGTAATTATGACAGCTAAAAATAAAGAATTATATAATATTATAGAAACATTACCAGAAGAACTTTCAAATAAAGTTTTAGAATATATTGATTATCTTAAATATACAGAAATTATAAATAAAGTACCTGAACATCTTGTTATAAAAAATAAAAAAGATTTAAGAAAAAAATTAGAAGAAGGAATAAAAGATTCAGAAAATGGAAATGTTTGCTCTCTTGATGAAGCCTTTGAAGAAATTGAAACTGCATTAGCACAATAATTTTAGGAGGTTCGGATGTCTGAAAAATATAGAATTGAATTATCTATAAAAGCAAAAAACGATATTAAAAGTATTGTGTTATATATAAAAAATAATTTAAATGAGCCTTCTATTGCAAATAAATATGCTAAAATGATAAAAGAAGAAATAAAAACATTAGAATATTCTCCTAAAAAATTTACAATTATAGATGGTGATACAATAAAAGATTTAAAAATTAGAAAATATTTAGCTTTTTATAGAGTTAATGAAGAAGAAAAAGTTGTAAATGTTGAAAGAATACTATATGGTTCCTCAGATTGGATAAATAGATTATAAAAAGTTTAACAAAAATACTAGTATAAAAATCTACTAGGATTTGCGTTAATTTAAATGGGAACAATGTCGAAAATGGGGGGATAGAGTGATAAAAAAATAGAAAATGAAGATATTGTAGAATTTTGTAAAAAAATAATTAGTGATAAAAATTGTAATATTTATAGAGAAGGGAAAAATTGGTGTTGTGAATTGAATGATATAATGTATTTAATTATATAATTACATCAGCACATATAAAGAATAAGTAAAAGAATTGTAAAGAACATGTATTAAAATACTTATCCAATAGATTAATACATGTTCTCTTTACTGAAAAATGAAGAATTCATAAAAATATTAGGATTTTTAAATACAGAAATATAAATAAAAAGGGGGAATTGATATATGGAAGAAGTAGATCAAAATAATATACAATTTGAATTCCACAAAGAAAATGATAAGAATAAATTTTGGGAAGTAAGAAGGATAGGAAAGATTTATTGGGGAGAGCACTTATTTAGTATAGATAAAAAGAAAATATACAATCTGTTTGCGGATTATCCTAATAATTTTACTAGAGAAGAAAAAGAAATATTTGATAAAGAATATCCCTATTGGAAAAAATTTTTTAAAGGTAAAGATCAAAGAACCATAGAAGATTATGAAAATGAATAAACAACAAAAAAGGCACAATAAGAGAACATATATCTACAAACTTTTCAAATTTTTTTGTCCAGTTTTTTGGTATATGTTCTTAATAAGGCTTTTTTATTATATCTGTATAAAGCATTTTTCTTTTAAAAATTTTTTTATTTCAGTTGAATCTTTTCCTTCATAGTAATCAATTAATAATTTCTTGTATTCATTTGTTAAATTAGCAGGAATTGCTATAATTCCTTGTCCTTTTGAAATTAAATAATGATTTGCAAATATGATAGAAGTTCTCTTATTTCCGTCTATAAATATTTGCTTTTTCATTACATATAATAATAATTCAATAGCTTTATCTATATCATTAATTTCCATATTAAATATGTTTGGAATGTCTTCTTTAATTATACTTTCTATAGGTAATTCAGGAGCCCATTTTGTTCCGCCAATACTTACAGGAACACTTCTAAGTTTTCCAGCATTATAGTAGAAACCTTCTTCTACAAATTTATTTATTTCACACAATAATGGAAAGTTTGTATCTGAAAGTATAACATTTTTATTTAATATAAACTCCCAAGCGTGTTTTAAATTAACTATTTTTAGGACATCTTCGGAAGACATATTGTTAATTTTACCACCTTCTATAATATTTTCAGTATCTGCAAATGTTGTTTCAACACCTTCTAAAATAGCTTGATTATATATATTATCTACAAGATGTCTTTTAGCAAAATCAATATTTTTTTCAATCTCAGGACTAAGTTCTTCATTAATATAATTGAGTTTTTTTAATTGTTTTTCGATTTTTTTAATTTCTTTTTTTAATTCTTTTGCCTTAATGGTGTTGTTTAGTATTAGATTATGCAATTCATCAGAATATTCCCCAACATATTTTGTAAGTAATATTCCATCTTCTCTATAATGTACATATATATACCTATTTGAAGAGTTTTCTCTAATTTCTATTGAACCATATACTAAATTATTTAATTCTTTAGTTAAATTTTGTTTAACTTGAAGAAGATTCATTATTTCATATTTCTCATCCATAATATTGCTCCTTTAAAATGTGAAACATTTTGAAGATAAAACATAATGAATTGTTTCACATATTTAGTATAGCATAAAATAAAAAAATGTGAAACAATTATAATAAGAAATATAAAAAAAAGTTTCACATTTATATTATGATATATATAATAGTAAAAAATATAATTTACATACATATTAAAATATAATTTTTATATATTAGTAATAGTTATCACCCTATTATCATCCTGTAAAAGAAAAAAAGCTTGATTTAACAAGCTTTTTTAATATAATTTTATGGTCGAGGTGACAGGGCTCGAACCTGCGACCTCATGGTCCCAAACCACGCGCGCTACCAACTGCGCCACACCTCGATAAAATTATTATAGCATCTAAAAATATTTTATGCAATATTTTTAGTTCTCTTTTTATATTTTTTTCTAAAAAAGTATATACAAAAATATAATAATATTGTAAAATGCTTCAAATAAAATTTAATATAAAGAAACATATAGAAGTTTTAAGAAATAGAATAACTGGTATATACATGTTATTGTTGTAGTAAGAATATAATAAATGATATACTTAAAATATAATTTAAGTAATATCATATTTAATAATATGAAAGGATAGCTATGAATAAATATGAACTGCTAAAAGAAGAATTAGTTAAAATTAATATATAAAGGCAAAGTATATTAATGAAAAGGAAAATATTAAATAGGAATATGAGAAAATTTGATAAAAGATTAGTTGAAATAAATTATGAGGTATTAAAATTAAAGGATATATAGGAGGAAATGTATGACGGAAAAAACAAAAAGAATTGTAGAAAAGAATGAAAAAAATTTAAAAGCAGCCCAAAAGTTAATTGAAGAATGTGATAATACAATAAAAAAAGTAGATGAATTATTAGCAGAAATAAGAAGAGAAAGATTACAAAAAGATAAAAATGCTTAACATAATTAAGAAAAAATGTTATAATATAATTGTACATGAGGATCTACTCGAAATAAAAATTTATTTGGAGGGAAAGAATGAAAAAAATAGAATTAAAAAATATAAAAGCATGGATTATTAAAAAAAATAAGAACTCAAATGATACAATTGTAGTACTTATGCCAGAGTACTATGCCGACTTTTATAAAAATGAGAAACAACTTAATCAGTGGCTAGTTGGGAAAAATGAAGATTATTTACTGATTGGATTCAAAAGAAAATTTAAATTTAATGAATTAATTAAAGAAATGAAAGAAATGACCCAAAAAATAATGTATAAGTATAAAAAAATATACCTTATTGGTCATTCCAAAGGTGGAGTGGTATTAAATTATTTATTAAATGAATATGAAACAAATAATAAGATAAAGGACGCAATTACTATTTCAGTTCCGTATAAAGGAACACCATTTGCTAGTATAAAGCAAATGAAAAAAATTTTAAAAAATAAAGAAGTTTTAGGAATTAAATATGGAAAAATATTATTTGATTTTTATAAAAAAATATTTGATGGAGACTTTTCAGATCAAATGATAGAAGAAGATTCATTTATTTTAAGAAATTTGAAAGTAAATGAACTTATTCAAAATTATGTGTTTAAGGTATCTTTCATAGAATTTATGAAAGATAGTATAAAGCTTGACTTTGAGTCGAGCTCACTATATTTAATTGACAAACTAATAAAATTAAATGGTGATGGAATCGTATCGATGAGATCACAATATTTGCAAAACAAAAAAATCAAACAAAATATAATTTGTGGTACCCACAAAAGTGGGTATAAAAAAGTTATGAAAATAGTTTTGAAATAATAGAAAAACACATCAGAAAAATATAAACTATGTTTATACGTTTTTGATTTGTTTTGCTATATTTGAATAGATACTATAAAAGAGTGAATGTTTTTTGATTTCTTAATTATTATTTTTTGACGATATAAAAAAAGCTTGATATTTCAAGCTTTTTCTTTTGTTATATTGGCTGGGCTGAGCAGTTACAACATGCTTGTAACCGTTGGTATTACTGGACTTCTAGAAACTCATACCCCTATTATACCCCCATTACATCATTTATATTAGTTTTTATATAGTTTTCAAGTTTACTTATTTCTGTGTTTTTAAATTCTGAAAAAACGCTTGTATAAGTGTTTAAAGTTGTTTTAATATCTGCGTGTCCTAATATATCTTTAAGTACAACGGGAGTTATGCCGCTCTCAATGCACCTTGTGGCGAATGTGTGGCGTAACATGTGTACACTTACGCTATTATTACAAAAGTTATATTTAACAATATCTAGCAAGAAGTCCCCTACT
>ERZ772974.2177-NODE-2177-length-12215-cov-2.996135_pt1 | contig 12215 bp, 10 predicted proteins | sample MGYA00580671_ERZ772974 | MGnify/ENA primary metagenome ERZ772974 (study PRJEB29015, sample SAMEA2738065) | human oral metagenome | biome: human oral; feature: human-associated habitat; material: saliva | place: China | collected 2218 ... | reverse complement strand
TCCCAATAAGGGAGCAATAACGGGTGCCAATCCATTGACCATCATCAACGATGCCAATAGCTTAATCAGAGCCGGCCCCGATGCATAATCACGAGCGATAGCCTTGGAGATAACCACCCCAAAGGAGCCCGTTACACCTTGCAAAAAACGCCCCAGCAAAAGAACTTCAATATTCGGCGCATAGGCACAAATGATAGTGGCCACTACGCAAAGTAAATTACCAACAATAAGTGGTTTTTTTCGACCTAGCACATCACTAATAGGACCTGCAAACAATTGTCCTATCGCAATCCCGATGGTCATAATGCCAATGGTCATTTGAATATTTGATGCCGATGTATGTAATTCTCCAGGCATAATTGGTAATGATGGCAAATACATATCCGTTGCTAATGGCGTTACTGCCGTGAGCAATCCTAAAAATATAATTAAAAATAATGAAACAGAATTACTTTCTTTCATATCTTTCCTTTCTAACAATGTCCGCATTGCGAAGCAATACTTTCTTTCCTCTCCAAGCCCATGCCTTGTGGCCGTACTTCGCTTTAAATTCTTTATTCGTCATCCCTTCTAGTTCCACAGCCTCAATGTACGGCATAACCCGTTGAAACTCTGGAATAGGCGTCATAGGAACATTTCTATTATGAGGGCATACCTCTTGGCATACATCGCAGCCAAAAATAAGTGGCGTCTTTTCGATAATTTGTTCTTCTTCCTCTGAAAGTTCACCTTTACACTGAGTAAGGTAACTTTTACAGGTTCGGTAATCTAAATGATTCCCCTGTAAAGCCTTGCCTGGACAAGCACGCAAACAAGCCCCACATTGAAGACAGCTTTCACTAAGAGGCGCAGAAGGCTCCAAAGACAAAGTCGTCATAATTGTGCCAATCACCGTATAAGATCCCCAAGTAGGATTGATAAACGTTTGGTTCCACCCATAAAAGCCTAATCCCGCCAAGTATGCCATATAGCGATCCGCCAAAGGCGACGTGTCGCAGTGAATCTCAAAGCTATCATTCGGATACCGCTCACGCAACACCGCCACCAGCCGCTCCAAATACTGACGCACCACAATATGGTAATCATCGCCCCAACAATACCTAGCTACATTCGTATTTCCTTCCCAAGGCACATAATAGGGGAACAAACAAACAATAGCCGACTGCGGTGCAAGCATCGTCGTCGACCCTTGCAAGCGCTCGTCTATGGTGCCATTCGTAAAAGGACAGGGATAAGGCGTATCCAAATGCAACGACGCCTCCACCGGCAATGGCCACGGCGCCACGCCTATCACCGGAATATTCAGTTCATTTGCTAATTTTTCAAGTTCTAATAATGTCATATTTTTATTATACTATACATTACAGAGTATGATACATAAACACCCACTCATGTATCATACCAATTAAGAACAGAACCTATGCCAACCAGGAAACTCATAAAAAGTCGTCAGTTTTATTAACCATAGAACGAGATAGAAACATATTTGCCGAATACATTACAACTCAATCAAAAAACATAGGCGCTAAATAAACCACCATATCCACCAAGGAGCACAGTTAAGCATAGCAACCTTCGTAGCGTTCCTTACTACCAAACAATGCACCTCCAAGAAGACCGTAACATACCCCTGAACAAACAACACAAACCCTCCTCCGAGGAGCGCAGTTAAGCGTAGTAGCCTTGTGGTGGAATTCACTGCACACATAACACAAATACAAGAAGAGCACGGCATCTCCCCCCCTCCTGAGGAGCGCAGTTAAGCCTAGCAACCTTCGTGGCGTTCCTTACTAGCTAAATTACACAAACACAAGAAGAGCACGGCGTGCTCCGAACAAACATTATGAAATACCGTTTGTGAGGAGTATGCCGTGCTCTTCCCGTTATATAATTTCGTTACGAACGCCACAGGCTACATAGCCGAAACAAGTTCGCTTTTCTTTTGGTTGGATAATAATATTTCTCTAATGAATGTATCATCCAATGTAAACAACAAATAGGTATGTTCTAGTACTGGATGGCGATAGCCATACACTACACCTTTACTACTATCATGATGATTAGCAGGTTCTTCAAAATCTGGCACTCCGTAGAGATAGAGCAGTAAGTATTTAGAATCTCCTAATGAAATGCCGCGTTTCGTCGTACCAAGCGATGAGTTGATCATGACACGAGTGATTTCGTGTTCCTTGTTATATGCGATTACTACATCCTTATAGCCTAAAAATTCCTGACCATACAGCTTGCCTCTTTCTTCCCAAGATCGATTTGGATCATTGGTAAAGGTATCACCTAATCGGTATCCCATCAAAGAGAAATCTGATTCTGTCATGGTATTAGGCTTAAATGTTTCTAATGTAGTGGCTGGTATAGCAAAACGAGGCCAGTCATGACCCGCAATCATTCCCAAATGCGTGACTTTCCCCTGCTTCAATGAAAGCCATACATAACCCACAGAACTGTTAGAACCTGCTAAAGAGTCACTAGTATAAGTATTCTTCACCAACTGTGAAAACTCCTCTTTTTGAATAGAGGATTTTTTATTTTCTGTTATAGTTTTTTCTTTACCAATTACGCCTTCATATAGCCACAACAAAGAACCATCTATATTATCCCGCCACATAGCTCGCGGTGCACCCCAAGCAAAGAGCACTTCACTACGCGTTGCCCCTACACGAACATCTTCATGTAAGAAAATACTAGGCTTATCTGTCCACAATAACTCAATGGGGTATTTAGAAGCTTTAGAAACTTTAGACTTTTTTGCATCTTCCGTATCTTCTACAGCCTTGTTAGACTCACTAGATGCCTTCTGTTCCTTTTTACCATTGGTCTTGTTATCTTTAGATACTTTAGTTTCCTTAGCTTTCTCAGCGCTACCTGTTTCTAGCGTACTTTCCACAGCGAAATCCACATCCGACATATCACCAACATGTGTTTCAACAGCTTTTTGTTTACCTATAGCCTCTAGTTTTTCTTTCAGTACATCCACATCTGGAAATACCCACGGTTCATGTTGTTTCCCCTCTACACGAGCTTTTGCTTCCCCTGCAAGAGCTTTCACAAATTCATCTGTAATCACAAGAGGGGGCACTCGTTTAGCTGTAAATGCAGTTCCCACTAGATCAAGTTGTTCTGCTTCACCTTCCTGAAAGGAAGCTTTCTTCTCTTTTATAAATTTTCTAAGAGCCAACTCTTCTGACATCCGTGCAGTGTCAGCACTGGTATTGATAGATACCTCATGACCCAGTACAATCTGTGGCTGTAACACCACTATTCCTGCTATTATCATAGCCCCTAAGGCAGCTTTCCAATTAGCTTTCATTGTTACGTCGCTCCTCTAGTTGTTCTTTCACCCAAGTAATCCATGGTAAAAGCCCTTCTGCCTGCGTACAGCTCACTTGGAAAATTGGCACACCTGGTTGCAGGGAGTTAATATCTCGAATAGCCTCATCCATCTTAAATGGTACATACGGTAATAAATCAACTTTGTTTAATAGAACTGCCGAAGATTCTTTGAAAATCAATGGATATTTGAGTGGTTTATCTTCCCCTTCAGTGATAGAAAGGACTGTGACTTTCATATCTTCACCGATGAAAAATTCTGCCGGACACACTAAGTTACCTACATTTTCAATGATGATTAAGTCCAACGCGTCCAAATCTAGTTCACCTATGGCCTCCCGGATCATATTCGCATCTAAATGGCATCCACCTACCGTATTAATCTGAATCACTGGTACCCCGGTAGCATGAATGCGCTCCGCATCTTTATCGGTAAATAAATCACCTTCGATAACCGCAATGCGATAGTCCTTAGACAAGGTTTGCAACGTGGCCTCTAATAGGGAGGTTTTGCCTGCCCCTGGAGAGCCCAATAAGTTCATCACCAAAATATGTTTATCTTTAAATTGTTGTTGTAGTATTTCTGCAATGGCATCATTTTTTGCCAATACATTTGTCATTACTTGTACTTCCATAGTACTCCTTTAATCCATATCGATGGATGCCACACGCAATTCTCGGCCTTGTAATTCTTCTACGGCAAAGCTTTCACAGTGTGGGCATACATGACGATACTGTTCCATTGAAAATTCTTGATGGCAATCTAAACAACGTCCTTTCATAGGAATCGTTTCAATGTCTAGCTTTGCTCCCTCTGCCGCCGTTCCTTGTGTGACTGCATCAAAACAAAAGTGTAACGCCTCTGGCTCTACGCCAGACAACGCACCAATCTGTACTTGTATAGCATGGATGATGTTGCCTTCATTCGCTTTCAGCGTGTCTAGCGCCACATCCACAATTCCCTCAGCGATGGCCATTTCGTGCATAATACGCCTCGTATAATCCTTCTAACATCATAGTAGTCGTCACAGACCCAACGCCACCTGGCACAGGAGTGATGGCAGCCGCCACCTCACTGGCAGAGGCGAAGTCCACATCCCCTACGGTTTGTCCCTCTAGGTCGTTAATACCTACATCGATCACCACACAGCCCTCTTTCAACATAGATCCGTGCACCATGTGTGCTTTACCAACCGCAGCAATGACCACGTCAGCTTGTGCTAATTCAGCTTCTAAATTTTCCGTTTTAGAATGGCAGATTGTCACTGTGGCATTTCGTTCTAATGCCAATAGCGCCACTGGTTTACCCACCACTTGGCTACGTCCTAAGACAACAACCTTTTTGCCAGATAGTTCAATACCATAATGGTCTATGATTGCCATGCAAGCCTTTGGCGTACATGGTACATAACCACCTTTACCAGAGCTAACTAAACCAATATTATAGGTCGTTAAGCCATCAATATCTTTTCTTGGATCTAAGGCGCCAATCACCGCTTCATTATCGATATGTTTTGGCATCGGCATCAATGGCAACACGCCGTAGATGCGTTCATCTGTGTTAAATCTTTGAATCACCGCTTCTACCTCTTCTTGCGTAGCTGTTTCTGGCAATTCCACTAATTCAGTATCGAAATTTGCCCCTTTTGCTACCTTTTCCATGAAAGTAGCATACATTTTGGCAGCACTATCGTCTCCAACTAGCAAAATACCTAGGGTAATCGTTATACCTTGGTCTACCAAAGCTTGCATTTTTTCCTGCAGCACCGCTTTTCGCGCCTGAGCTACAGGCTTACCTAATAATTCTATCATCCTATCCTCTCCTTGAGCGTCTCCTATTACAAATACCCTACTGCAGTATCAATAGGCCTAGGATGTAATATTATTTCACATCCCATAGCCCACGTATCTTACCGCTTGAAATACACTGTAACGGATCCTCCCTGTTCTATAATACTACCCACTGCTTCCTCTTGAGAAACAGCATAGCCTGTTCCATAAGGTTTAAAGGTTAATCCTGCTTCATGCACCCAATCCCGTACTTCACCATACGCATGACCTACAAAATTTGGTACAATTACAGATCCATCTTGATTACGTTTTACTTCTAATAATTTGTTTACACCTTTGTCTTTATCTTTATCACTATGTTTGCTTCGTGTAGGTGAAATTTTATAATACCGCACCAGTTGCGTCATTACATCTTGGAATACAGGCGCTGCAATTTGGCTACCATAGTAAGTTCCTCCTGGGTCATCAATTACTACAAGCGCCACAAATCTAGCATCTTCTACTGGTCCATAACCAATAAAGGACGCAATATAACGACCGTTCAAATAGCCTCCATGTTCAGCATCTAGTTTTTGCGCCGTACCAGTTTTACCAGCAAATTGATAGCCTTCTACATACGCTTTATGTCCGCCACCTTCGGAGACTTCTTTCTCTAAAATATCCGTAATCTGTTTGGCAATACTTTCAGGTATCGGTTGACCTTGCTCCACATCTTGTGCCTCTTTATAAATCGTTCCATCTGGATTGACAATGGATTTGATAATATGAGGTTTCATCATTTTACCGCCATTAGCCAGTGCTCCAAAGGCTTGTACCATTTGTAACGGAGTCACCGCAATCCCTTGTCCGATGGACATAGTCGCCGTATCTAGTTTACTCATCGTCTTCGGATTAAAAAGGATACCATCCCCCTCAGCCGGTAGTTCAATCCCTGTCGCTTTACCAAAGCCAAAACGTTTTACATAATCCGTCAAAATATCTCCACCTGTAGTCGTACCCAAGTACACCATACCTGTGTTGATGGAATATTTTAGAATATCTAGTAAGCGAACTTTACCACTACCTTTACCGTCCCAGTTTTTTATCGTATGCCCATCGATTAGAATGGTGCCCGTATCATTGTACACTGTATCTAGTTGCCACTTTCCAGCTGCCAGAGCGGAGGCGGCAATAATCGGTTTGAAAGTAGACCCTGGTTCATAAATGCTTACCACCGCATTATTCCGATAATCTTCAAACTTTAATTTATTCACATCCGATGCCATACCACGATTTTTGTTCGCCATTGCCAAGATTTCCCCTGTTTTAGGGTCCATAATAATCATGGCTGCCCTGCGAGCCTTTGTATCTGCCATCGCTTTATCCAGTGCACGCTCTGCAATAAACTGCACCGTAGTATCAATGGTGAGATTTACAGATTTTTCTTGATCTGGTAAAAATTGAGACTGTACGGACTCAAAGACAGGTCTACCTGCTGTATCGTTATAAATGCTGACTTTTACCTCATTACTGCGAATCACATCATCTAAGGCTGCCTCTAATCCTGCCTTACCTTCTGCATCGGCTTTGCCATCTTCATTGAATCCCACAAATCCAAGAACGGGCGCTAACAACGTATCATTAGGATAATATCGTCGGCTTTCTTTGTGCAAGGTAATAAAGTTGAACTTGGCTTCCTTAATAGCCGCTTCTATACCATTAGAATTCGGCACATCTAAGAGTCGATCAATCCACACAAAGGCTGTATCCTCATTCAATCGTTTGATGATTTCCTCTCTGGAAATACGCACATAGGGAGCTAATACATCCGCTACTTCTTCTGGTGTTTTCTTAGCCACCACACGCATCATCGTTGGGTCCGCACTGACAGAGTTAACTGTGACGCTCAATGCCAAGGGATTGCCGTTACGATCGAAAATAGTGCCTCGTGGAGATTGCAATACTCGATCTGTAATAAATTGATTAGAAAAGCGTTTTGAATAGGTATCATTAGCCACAATTTGAATATATCCATAACGCAATACAATGAGCGACGCAATCACAAATATAATGGCAAGCCCTCTTAACGCATATTCATCTAATTGTTTTCGTGCTTTTTGCACTGTCATGGTTACTACTCCTTTTCTTTCAGTCGACGATACTTCGCAAGTCCTGCTTCCTGTAACGCCTCTGGGGTGTTTAAAATGTCTCCACTTTGTACACGTTGCAATAACGTTTGCATCACTTCTTTTACATAGGGTCCTACCAAAGCTGGCAGTCCTTTATCATAGCGTAAATCTTTCGTATGCACTGGCATGGTCTGTGCCAATGACACCATACGACTGCCATACGTATCTGATGGTTGTGGATCCTTCGTGCCACCACCGATCACATCTGCCACGCCCAATACTCTTAAATATTCCATAGCCATGACTAGATCCTTAGTTTCTCGAAATACCCCAACTCTTGCTTCTTTTTGCATCCATTTCCTCAAATCCGCAGAAGCATTCGCCACATAAAAGTGAAAGCGCATGTGTCGTTCCACAAGCCATACCACGAGGTTTACAAATTCTCTCGCATACCCCAAACGCGTCAGTATATCACGTGTCATTTGAGCGCCCACTCGATCGTGGTTACGATCCGTAATACGCCCATTGTGAAAGCCTCGAACACCTTCTACGCCTTTGCCCACATCGTGAAGCAAGGCAGCCCAACGTAATACGAGGTTCTGTGGTACCCCTTTGACTACTGCTAACGTATGACGCCACCCATCATGTACATGATGTTCTGGAGCTTGTGGTAAATCTACTAAATGGGTTAACTCCGGCAATATAGGAATACGACGGGGCTTCCCCTCTATGGTTTGTTGACAACATTGTTCATTCAAATGACTGCGCACCAACGCATCTAATGCCAAGTCCACATGGTCACTGAGTAACATTTTTTCAATTTCTATACGTACTCGTTCTAGAGACAATCCTTCCACACGATACAAATTAGGCTCTATACCTGCCCACGTACTAGAGTCAATAGAAAACCCTAATTGCCCGGCAAATCGACATAATCGGAACATGCGCAACGCATCTTCTTGAAAGCGCTCTTTGCTAGAACCAATCGTACACAAACGGCGATGTTCTATATCTTGTAATCCACCGACTTCATCTCGGATTTGCCCACTTTCAGTAAGAGCGAGACCATTTATCGTAAAATCTCGCCGACGTACATCCTCTAAAAATGTAGATGGATATTGTACAGCTACAGGTCGATGGCTGTCATCGCCATATTGTTCACTGCGATAGGTAGCCACCTCATAAGAATGCTCTTCACAGGACACGACCACAACGCCAAAAGAGGCTCCTACTACATTGGTCGTAGTAAAACCGGCCGTTCGCAATACATCGATGACCACCTCTGGCATAGCGGAGGTGACAATGTCGTAATCATGGGGCATACGTCCCATCTGGATATCTCGCACCGCACCACCTACAATATACGCTTCCTCTTGTGCTTCTTGTAAAGTTCGCAAAATACGTAGAGCCCCTTGATACGCACTTGTTTCTCTATATGCTAAACGTCCCATACTAACCCTCTCTATTTCTGATGAGCCAAGCGATTGGTTATGTCCATTCCCGTTTTTGTTCGCGCCAAACCGCCTTCACTGGTTTCACGAAGTGCTTCTGGTAAGGCTCGTCCTATGGAATCCATAGCACCGATGACCTCGTCTGCAGGGATACGGCTACGCAAGCCCGCCATCGCCATTTCTGCGGCCGCTAAGGCGTGGACCGCATAGATGCCATTCCGCTTCACACAAGGCACTTCTACTAGGCCTGCCACTGGGTCGCACACTAGACCTAAGACGTTTTTCATACATAGAGTCATAGCTGTTACTACTTCCTCTGTAGTGCCACCCATCATGGCCACAGCACACGCAGAAGCCATGGCAGCTGCTGTACCAACTTCAGCTTGACAGCCACCCACAGCACCTGCTACGCAAGCTTGATTCGTCCCCACATTACCAACCCCAGCCGCCGCTAAGAAGCCATTGATGTACGCTTGGTCATCACAGTTGTACACTTCTCCCACTGCTTGCATGACCCCCGGTAAAATTCCGCAGGCCCCTGCCGTAGGACATGCGACGATACGAAACATCTTCGCATTCGCTTCATTCACAGAAATAGCATACCGTAACGCACGGTATGTAAGGTCGCTCAAAAAGACTGGCTTCCGTTCATCTAATTGTTTTGCTTGTCCACCAGACATACCACTCTTACTTTTTCTTGTATCAGCGATGCCATCACGAACAGATTCCTTAAAAATCTGAATGCGACGTCGTATCTCAGCTAGGACTTCCTCTTTCGTAGAGCCCGTACTTTCTATTTCTGAACGCAAGACCACTTCGGAAAAAGAAATACTTTCACGATCAGCCAAGCGAACAATGTCTTCAATTGTATCGTATAAATAACTCATAGTATCCTCTATTCCAATGGTTCAAAATACATAACCGAGGAAATGCCCGGCACTTCTTTAATTTGCTGCAATGCCATTGCATCTACATCAGAGTCCGTAGAAATAAGCATGACTGCCTCTGACCCTTTTCGCTTACGGAACACCCGCATGCTAGAAATATTGATGCCTTCCAAGCCTAAAATGTGCGTAACCCCTGCAATGACACCAGGTTGATCCGTATGGAACACAATAATTTGATGTTCTTCTCCAGTAATATCTACATCGATGCCATCAATATTCGTCACTGCCACACGACCTCCACCGAGGGATGACCCTGTAACAGACATGTGTTTTCCATCTTTACCGTACATATTGAATCGCACTGTATTAGGATGGCCTGCGTCTATTTCCGATTCAATAAAGGTATACTGAAAGTTCTCACGTTCTGCTATCTCCAAGGACTCACGAATACGTGCATCATCTGCATCCATTCCCAGCAATCCTGCCACCAGAGCACGGTTTGTACCATGTCCACGATAGGTCTTGGCAAAAGAACCATATAAGGTCATAGTCACACTGTCAGGGCGCTCACGAAAAATAGACAAAGCCATCTTTCCCAAACGCGCCGCCCCTGCTGTATGTGAACTAGACGGACCTATCATAACGGGCCCAATAATATCAAATATACTACTCAAAGTAGGTACCTCCTATTATCTATGTAGGAATATCTTATGTATTATCTGTATCTTATATCATACCATATTTGGGGCCTTCTCGTAAAAGAATAGTACCATAGAAAAAGCCTAACGCATTAAGGTGTACAAGATCTTATGCGTTAGGCTTTTTCATTAATTGTTTATAAGCAACTGCTTTTCAATTTCTAATATATTTGGAAAAATTAATCGTATCCCTTTTCTTTGTAATGCCAAAACTTTACGAGCTTTCTTTTCTAATTCTTTCTCTAGTCGCCCATCAACTCTAACAGGCTTATGATAAATAGCATCTATATATTCATTTTTAACATATGAAATACTAACTGGACACATATTTTGAATTAGAAACGCTTTTTCATGCCCTAGTACTTTTCCAAATAAAATGGTATCACATTTTCCATATTTATTAATTTTCGTATCATATATTTTTTGAAATTTATCTATTTGTGAAGAAAAGGGTATCATCCAATATAAATTAGTCGACACATCTAAAAAAGCATAAAAACATGGTCTATCATGTGCTTGACCATCTATAGTTTCCTTATTTTTCATTAAATATGGATCTGGAAAATCTACAAAATATTGATCGTTTATATAATAAAAGTGACCTGTTTTCATAAACCCTCCCTAAAAAATAGACTCCATTCTTTCGAATGGAGTCTACATATTTGAGCTCGAATACTTATTGAGTCGCATATCGAGTAGCGACAACCATTTGAACTTAATCTTATTTTAGTTGCTTATTAAGTAACAACAAATATTAGAGATACTAGTATCTCTAATAACAGTATACGCATTGAAAAAGATAAAGTCAATAATAAAATCTATATCCTTCACCTGAGGAACGCCGTTACGAGTAGTAGCCTTTGTGGCGTTCTCTTACTACCTAAATCAAACAAACACAAGAAGAGCACTGTCTACCCCAAACAATTTAAGACTAAGTCACGTTCGCTTGTATCATAATTGCATCCACTGTAAAAAGAGCACGGCATGTTCCTGAAGAAACATTATGAAATACCGTTTCTGAAGGAATGTGCCGTGCTCTTCATTTGCTATATATCATTAATTGAACGTGACAATCATCAACAGGAGAGCACCGTGCTCTTCCCTTTGCTTCTATTTAGTTACGAATGCCACAAGACTATATAGCGTCACAAGTTCCGCCACAAAAAGCCCCTAAAAGTAAATAGCCTTCTTTTCCTCTAAGTATCCTGTAAGCAAAAAGCACGCAACATGCTCCTGAGCAAACATTATGAAATACCGTTTGTGAAGGAGTGTGTTGCGTGCTTTCCTTATGCTACTTCATGATGGACATGAAGGCTATTTACTTTTTGATCCAAGGCATCAATTTACGTAATTCGCCGCCCACTTCTTCTACTTGATGTGCTGCAGATTGTTTACGTTGTTCGTTAAGGTATGGGTAACCTGCTGCATAGTCACCAAGGAATTGATCAGCAAATTTGCCGTCTTGGATATCTTTCAATACACCGCGCATAGCTTCTTTCGCTGCTGCTGGGATTACTTTTGGTCCTGTAATATAGTCACCGAACTCAGCTGTGTTGGAGATAGATTTACGCATTGTTTCGAAACCACCTTCGTAGATCAAGTCGATGATTAATTTCATTTCATGAACACATTCAAAGTATGCGTTAACTGGATTGTAACCAGCTTCTACCAATACTTCGAAACCAGTTTGCATCAACGCACATACGCCGCCGCAAAGTACTGCTTGTTCACCGAATAAGTCAGTTTCAGTTTCTTGACGGAAGTCAGTTTCCAAAATACCGGAACGGCCACCGCCTACACCAGATGCCCATGCTAAGGCCACTTCTTTAGTGTCTCCGCTTGGATCTGCATATACAGCGTACAAGCAAGGAACGCCAGAACCTTCTTGGTATGTACGACGTACTAAGTGGCCAGGACCTTTAGGTGCTACCATGA
>ERZ772974.2176-NODE-2176-length-12216-cov-2.860620_pt1 | contig 12216 bp, 10 predicted proteins | sample MGYA00580671_ERZ772974 | MGnify/ENA primary metagenome ERZ772974 (study PRJEB29015, sample SAMEA2738065) | human oral metagenome | biome: human oral; feature: human-associated habitat; material: saliva | place: China | collected 2218 ... | reverse complement strand
TAGATAGTCTGCTGCCAGTTTCAGTATATCATAATTTTCGAAAACGTGTACAAAAGCAAGCCGAAATTCATCAAAATTTTAAGGATTCTATCCAGAAATTCGCCTTTCGTCTTTCCTTCGACCTGTCGCTCTTCGGCACATTGCCCCGCCTTTCGCAATTTGCGGTGACTTACGGAATGCAATGCCTGCCTTAGCGCCACTTGCCCGTTCGGCCCTTCGATCCGACTGTTTTGCCCCCGTCCTCTCCGTAAGAAAAACCGTTTCTGTACGCTATCCTCCCGGCCGCCTTCTCCGTATCTGCCAAAGCGTTATTATCGTTTCGAAAGCTTGCCTTTCCGTCCCGGTTTTCGCCCGATTCCCCGCGGATTTCCCCCGCCCCCGCCTTTTATTTTCCGACAAAGTGCGCTAGAATAGAGTAGTTATAAACTAGGCGTATTGGCGGTAGCCGTTTGCCTCGTCATTATCTTTGAGAGGAGTAAGCGAATGAAGCTCACAACAGTCAAACAAATATGGGAAAATCGAGAGGCGTATTTGAATCGGGAAATCGATTTGGGCGGCTGGGTGCGTTCAAATCGCGACTCAAAGTCCTTCGGCTTTTTGACAATCAGCGACGGCAGCTTTTTTGAGCCCCTGCAGGTTGTCTACCACGACAGCCTCTCCAACTTTCAGCTAATCCGAAAGATTAATGTCGGTGCGGCACTCATCATCCGCGGCACCCTCGTTGCTACACCGGACGCAAAGCAGCCCTTCGAAATTCAGGCGACGGAGATCTCGGTGGAGGGTGACTCCGCACCGGACTATCCGCTTCAGAAGAAGCGCCACTCGCCGGAATTTTTGCGCACCATTTTACACCTGCGTCCCCGCACGAATCTGTTTCAGGCGGCCTTCCGCGTGCGCTCGGTCATCGCCTTTGCCATCCACAGCTTCTTCCAGGAGAGAAACTTTGTCTATGTCCACACGCCGCTCATCACTTCGAGTGATGCCGAGGGCGCGGGCGAAATGTTCCGCGTGACCACGCTCGACCCGAACGATATTCCGCGCACTCCGGACGGTCTGGTCGACTACCGCGAGGATTTCTTCGGCAAGGAGACCAATCTCACGGTCAGCGGTCAGCTGAACGGCGAGGCCTTTGCCCAGGCCTTCCGCGATATTTATACCTTTGGGCCGACCTTCCGCGCCGAAAACTCCAACACCACCCGCCACGCGGCGGAGTTCTGGATGATAGAGCCGGAAATCTCCTTTGCGGATTTGAACGACGCGATGGCCCTCGCAGAGGACATGCTGAAGTACATCATCCGCTATGTCTTGGAGCACGCGCCGGAAGAGATGGAATTCCTGAACCGCTTTGTCGACACCGGCCTTCTTGAGCGCCTGAACCATGTGCTGAATTCCGAATTCGGACACATCAGCTACACGGAGGCGGTCGATATTCTGATGAAGAACAACGACAACTTTGACTACAAGGTGTCCTGGGGTACGGATCTCCAGACCGAGCACGAGCGTTACCTGACCGAGCAGGTTTTCAAGCGCCCGCTCTTTGTCACCGACTACCCGAAAGACATCAAAGCCTTCTATATGAAGTTAAACGCCGACGGCAAGACCGTCGCAGCGATGGACTGCCTCGTCCCGGGCATCGGCGAAATCATCGGCGGCAGTCAGCGTGAGGACGACTACGAGAAGTTGCTCACGCGTATGAAAGAACTCAACATGGATGAGGACGCTTACCGCTTCTATCTGGACCTCCGCAAGTACGGCAGCAGTCGCCATGCGGGCTACGGTCTCGGCTTTGAGCGCTGCGTCATGTACCTGACCGGTATTCAGAACATCCGCGATGTGCTGCCCTTCCCGCGCACCGTCGGAAACTGCGAGCTGTAAGCATAGGCTTTTTCAACAAGGAGCTAGGTCATGAAGTTTATCCACACAGGCGATCTCCATTACGGCATGAAGCCGGACATCGGAAAACCTTGGAGCACGGAACGAGCGCAGGCTGTCAAAGATGCGCTTGCTTCGATTGTTCGGGCTGCGCGCGATGAAAAAGCAGATCTCCTCCTGATTGCGGGAGATCTCTTCCATCATCAGCCGCTTGTGCGCGATCTCAAAGAAATCAGCTACTTGTTCGCCTCGATTCCGGAGGTGGCGGTCGCCGTCATTGCCGGAAATCACGATCGCATCCGCGATAACTCCGCGGTGCTCTCGTTTCCCTGGCCGAAAAACGTCTATTATTTCACCGAGTCGGCCCTGAGTTCGGTTTATCTCCGCCGCCTGAACACGGAAGTCTACGGCTTTTCTTACCACACACGGGAAATCCGGGACAATCTCCTCGAGGGCGTGGAGGCGCCGGAAAACGGACGCATACGCATTCTGCTCTGCCACGGCGGCGATGCCAAGCACCTGCCGCTCGATGTCAAGGAGCTCTCGGAATCCGGCTTTTCCTATTGCGCGCTCGGACACATTCATAAACCCGAGATTGCGGTTCCCGGCAAAGTGGCCTGGTGCGGTTCCCCCGAACCGCTCGACTTAACGGAGACCGGTCCGCACGGCTATTTTCTCGGAGAAATCAATGACATTACCCGCCAAGTCACCTCGCTCGATTTTGTGCGACTCGCAAAAACACAGTACACTTCCCTGATTGTCCACGTCACACCGGACTCTACCAATGCGGAGTTACTGATGACTCTGAGCGATGAGCTCGCAAGACGAGGCAATCAAAATATTTACCGTCTGCAAATCAAGGGGCTCCGGGATCCGGATACGGTCTTTGATTTGGATGCACTGCGACAGCGCTTCCGCATCGCAGAGCTCTTTGACTACTCCGAACCCAAATATGATTTTTCGCGCCTGTTTGCGGAGCATTCCTCTGATATGATAGGTTTCTTCATCCGGGAACTGGATAAGCCGAATCTGAGCCCGCTCGATAAAAAAGCACTCTATTACGGTGTGAGCGCGCTGCTCCACACGACAGAGGAAAGGGGGCAAAAGTAATGATTATCCGTGAGCTCAATATCCGCGGATTCGGTGCCCTGCAGAATCGACGCTTTGTTTTCGGCGACCGCCTGAATATCCTCTACGGTGCGAACGAGGCCGGAAAGTCGACGCTCCACCTTTTTCTCCGCGCCATGTTCTACGGTTTGGAACGCGCGCGCGGACGCGCCTCGAAAACAGACGCCTATGCACTCTATGAACCATGGTTCGGAGAGGGCGCCTACGGCGGAAGCCTGCGCTTCGAGGAGGATGGTAAGCTGTACCGCAGCGATTTTCGAAAGAATCCGCTCGACCTCACCATCATCGATGAGAGCGCCGGACTTGCCGTTGAAGATCCGGAGACCTTTCTCCGCGCTTGTCTCTGCGGCCTCAGTCAGACCGCCTATATGAACACGGTCAGCATACGGCAACTTCGAAGCGCCACCGATTCCGGTATGACGCAGGAATTAAAGAACTACATTGCCAACATGAATGCGACCGGCGAACATACGCTGAACATTGACCGCGCGACCGCCTATCTTCGCGATCAGCGCAAAGCCTTTGAACAGCGCATTGTGCCAGATGCCGCCAAGCACTATGCGGCGAATATCTCTGAAATTCGCAAGCTGGAGGAGCAGATTTCCGTTCCCGGCTACCGGAATACCATGCAAAGCCTGAGCGCTTCCAGGCAGGACAGTCAGAGTGTTCAGGAAACCTTGCAAAGCGAAAAGGAAAAGCTTGTAAAAGTCTTGGCCGCCAAGCGTCAGACCATGGAAGAGCGCGGTTTTCAAAACCGTCAGTCCTTGCTTCGCTTTCAGACACAGATTTCCGACTGGCAGAGCGAACGCAAAGCACTGCGCTCACGGACACAACTGCGCGCTCGGACCATCGCCGGCTTTCTTTTGTTTCCGCTGGCACTCTTACTCTACTTTACGATGTTGCGCGTGGTCCCGGACAGTGCCAATAAGCTCCAGGCTCTGCTCTGCGTCACGGCTGTCTGCTGTGTCACCCTCGGTGTTTGTCTGCTCCTCTCGGTTCTTCTCGCCGGACGGCGGCGCCGAAAATCAACTCGCAAGATTCGGCAATTGATTCGTGAACATTTCCCCGAGCTTTTGTTGGAGAACGAACTCAGCAGGCGTCCGAGTGCACTTGCGACGAGCGCAAAGGAAAAAATTGCGGAACTCTTGGATTTGCAAGACGAAATTTTGCGCAGCGAATCCGCCGTCTATGACATCGAGGAGAAACTTCGCCTCTTAAAGACACAGCAGGCGGAGACCGAACAATCCATGGCAAACCAGCAGAAGAGTCAGTGGCTGCTGGAACAGCAGTTACAGCAGCTTTCCGCTCTGAAGGACGAGACCGCCGCGTTGAAAAATGTGGTCGCCGAAAACGACCGTCTGAATACCGAGATAGAGGCCATCAACATCGCAACGGAAACCCTGGCCCGACTCTCGGAGACCATTCATGACTCCTTCGGTCGCTATCTGAATCAGTCCGCTTCACAGCTCATCTCCGGCATCACCGGAAATGTCTATGATTCCCTTTCGGTCGATCAGAATCTGAATATCTTTTTGAACACCTCGCGTAAGTTGATTCCGATTGAACAAGCAGGTGCCGGCACCGTGGACCAGGTATACTTTGCACTGCGCCTCGCCGCCGCGGATTTGTTGCAATTCGGCAACAATTCACTGCCGCTCCTACTGGACGACAGCTTTGCAAACTACGATGAACAGCGGCTTCGCACCGTTCTTCACTGGTTGCTGGAGAGTTACACGCCCCGCCAGATTTTACTCTTTACCCCGCATCTTCGCGAGGCACAGCTTCTCACCGCCTCCATGCTTCCGTTTCATCTCGTGGAGCTTTGATGCGTATCGCTTCCGTGCAATCCCTATCCGAACGGGAACAGTCGCGCTGTACTTATCCTGTTTCATAAAAAAGGCAGCAAGCCCTCGGGCTTGCTGCCTTTTTGATTCAAACAATAAAGCTATACCGGAAGCGCCTTAGTCCCTTTTCTCATCCTTATCTATGTCCTTCCGCGGAGAGCGTTTCCGCTTCGGATCGAACTTTCGCCTTCCCTCTTCGAAATAGACGGCCAGCTGCTTTAAGAGTATGCTTAGCATCCAGAGAGCCAGACTGCAGACCAGAATCTCTGTCACCGGAAGTCCGCTCGTTTGGCGCCTCCCTTCTGCCGGCGGAGCGGCCTTTGCAAGATCAAGTTCGAGCTGCCCTGCGGGAAGTTCCGTTCTCCTCAATTCCGCCTGTTGATTGACATCCCGCATTTTTGCAGTACCGATTCGTTCGCCGAGCAAGGGGGCAGCGTCCGCTGCCGGCACTTTCATTCGTCCGGAAAGATCATAGCGCTTCCTTGTCGTGTGTTCCTCTTCCCCGCGCCGCAAACTCGCTTCCAATTCGAGCTCCGTGCGCCTCCCTTCGCTTGTTTCTGCGAAGGCCACCGTTCCCTCGGCCTGCAACAGGCACAGTTCCCCCGGTTTTAGCGAAGGGACAAAAATTTGCAGCGGCTCCCCGCTAGGAAACGAATCATACCGCACACCTTCGGTCCCTTCCCGCAGGAATTCCGCGGTTGCGAAGCTGTATACCTGATCCTCGCTTCCCTCCGGCAGGCGCAGCGAAAGATACACTTCCGGGATTTCCCGTTCACTCTCATTTTCCACTTCGCAGAGGAATAAAATACCGGATGTCTCATCCACAAAAAACTCCGGTGAAATCCGCAGTTCTGTTCCCGCCTCTGCCTCTCGCAGGGAAAGCGTCATCCCAAACAAGAGGAGTGCCAAGAAAACACAAAGTCTGATTCCAAGATACAAGCTTCTGTCCGCAAGTCGACGCATGTTGTCCTCCTCAGATGAATGTCCTTTGCTCAGTATGTCTCGCCTGCGATTTCTTCCGGCTCCGTCACTTCCGACTCAAGTACCGCCGCCTCCCCCTGCCGGAACAGATAGACCGCCTGATTTCCCGCTCTGTCCTGAATTTTAACCCGAAGCGGTAACAGCTCCTGCGGTATTCGCAGAACACCGTTTTCTCTGTCTATCGAGACGCCCTCTACTGTCTGTTCTTCATGTTCGCAACACAGTGTATCCCAGTCTATTTGTGCCCCCTCATCGGAAAAGCGCAGGTGCATCCAAGCTTCTCGCTCTTGATATCCGAGATATACCGGCGCTTCGCTGTCAATGTTTGAAATTCGAATGCGCTTTTTCACCCTATGATTTGCGATATCGATTGCCTCTATCGTATAGACTCCGTTTTTTACGACAATTGCTTCGTACGCTTTTCCGTTCCGAAGCAAGGGAATTTCTTCCTCTCCGGACAAACTTATCTTTTTAATCGGAGCTCCGCTCGTCACCTGAAAGCGCAGCAGCTGTTCATTGACATAACGGGAAGGATCTCGATATTGCACCGCGGAAATACGGATACCTCGCAGCGCAACACTGCCGATTAGTCCCGTGGACAGGAGGACTGCCGCCGCCGCTTTGCCGATAACAGCGGAAGAGGCCAAGGCCGCCCGACCTCCCGTTTGCAGGTATTCCAAATGGAGAAAGAAAGTATAAAAGCTGAACGGGCTAAAGCAGAAGAGTTTATTTCCGAGCAACTTCTTCATCTTTTTCTTCGCTTCGGCAAGTCGGCTTTTCACCGTTCCGACCGGCACATCCATTATTTCCGCAATATCCCGTTCCCTAAGTTCCGAAAAGAACTTGAGCAAGAGCGTGGCGCGTAACGGCCAGGAAAGCTGATCCGCAGCAGTCATAATGGTATGTCGCTGTTCCAGCTGCTCAATCGACATCCCCCGGCTGACATCCCATCCGCTCTCAGCTCCGACTCCAGAATCTCCTCCAACGGAACCCCCTTGGTACTTGTAAAACGAACGGAAGTGATATAGTCCAGGGTGCTGTGATAGGCGATGCGATTGGACCAACACTTAAAGCTCTTCGGATCCGTCAAGTCTTCGATTCGATGGAATATTTGCAAAAATACTTCCTGTGTGAGATCCTCAGCCTCATGCTTGTCTCGTACCATCTTATAAATCAGATAATAGATTGGCTGATAGCAGAGGGAGTAAATTCCGTCAAAAGCCTGTACATCCCCTTTTTGGTATTCTCTGACCAGTTCCACAACCCGTTGTTCCCGTAAACTCAGCACCTGTCAGTCCCCCCGTTTTTGTGCAAACACTGCTTCACAGCCGACTGCCATAACAGCAGCGACATCCACAAACCCAAAAGCAATGCTGCATTCGGGCAAATGCCCTCTTGTCTTTCTCCTGTTTGCGGTAACTTTTGCCCTGTGCGCTTTGCTTTCGCACGTTTCCCGATTCGCAGACGCTTTCCGCGAAGGTACGAATGCATCGAGCGCCCTCTGTGCATTTTACACGTTTCTAACTTGGCCCACGGAAGCGGCAGTTTCGCCTGCTGCTTTGTTCTTTTCCCTTCTCGCAGCATCAAGTTCTCGCTTATTTCCTCTTTCTTATTCCCCGTATCGCTTTTCGTCCCATCCGCTGCAACGCGCGTTTCCGTTGCTTCCGGACCCTGCCCTGCCGCTTCGAAATTTAAAACCTTCGCTGTATTCGCTTGTGTTTGCCCGCGCCTCTTTCTATGTCGTCTTTCTTCCCGCGTTGTTTCCCGCCTTACAAGCGGCAAATCGATCTCACGCGTAAGCATGACACTTTCAGCCTCAAACGGAAACTCCGGTTGATTGCAGACTTGAAATATCGCGTCCCTTCCTTGATAGTGAACCGCTTCATATTGCGGAATCCAGCCAAACGGGATATCCATTTCCTCAATGCCGATTACACAGCCTTCCGGCAAGACGCCGGAGAATATAACAGCGTCTTCTCGAAACCGCTCGGCATCTTCGGCATCACTTGCGCTTGCCCGGCTGCTTCGGCTTCTCCGCGCATCGGAAGGACTTGCCGCCAAGTCCCAGACAGCCTCCCAATGATTGCTTGTATTCACTGCCTTGATTTCTCCGAGCACCGCAAGCACTTCTCCGTCACGCAAGAGCAGCGGGCGAAAATAAGCTTCCTCCTCGGTTCTCTCCGCAGCCCAACTCTTTTTTACGACGATGCGCTCTACCGTCCTCACCGTCTGTTTTACAAACACCGCGCGCAAAGGCTGTGTCCGTTCCCGACAAGAGAGCTCCTCCGTCACAAGAATGCGCTGACTGCCGTCTTGCAAGTTTCCTTCCCGCAAACGCCGATTGAGTTCCTGTCTCGCCTCAGCGGGACTCCCGTAGCTGCCCAATAAGCGTTCATCTTCATAAAGCAGTACACGGCTCTCCGGCAGCAAGCTGTAAGCTCCGTGCTCCAAAATTTCGCCCCTCAGCTGCTCGATTTCATCGCCCTCCGCTATGAATCCGTGTGCGACACGGAAATTCGCATTCAGCATATGCGAATCTCCGGTTTCAAGTTCGATTCCCAAAACGGGCCCGCTTGCCGAGAAATATATATTCCACATTTCTTCGCGAAACTCGATCTCATCGAAAGAATCCGATGTCATATCTCGTCCGCGTGTCGAAGCCTCCGACGCAGGGGCTTCCGCTACAATGAATCGAAATGTATCCTGCATCGTGTGACAGTCCGGCGGGAAATTCACCTGCTCAAGCCGGTAGCTCCCGCTCGGCAAGTTTGAAAGCAGCAGTTTTCCGTTCGCATCGGTACAGAACTCCGTATGCTCAGGCAATACGGCAGGCGAACCGCCGCTTTCACGGATCAGACGGTAGCATATTCCGGAGAGCGGTTCTCCATCCGCTGTCTCCGCAATCAGTTCCACGCCCCCCACGTTCTCAAGCCTTAACTCATCCCGAAATGCTCTCACGCGACGACATTCGAAGGGAAGCGACCAGCGAAGTCCGATTGTCTCTTCCTCCGCCGCACTGCTCCGGTAACTTGTCACTGCGGTAAAAGACTGCTGAAATGCGTTTTCCGCACTTTGCAGAATCTCGGCTTCGCCGCAAGTTCGAACTACGACTGCCTTTTCCCCTTGCTCTGTGCTGTGCAGTATGATTCGTCTGTCAATCGTTCCGTTTCTGTCATAAAACGGGAGTGGGAGAATCAAGCTGCTGTCCAGACGGTAGTGACCGTTTTCAAATCCGCGCAGTTTCTCCGGCACGCGAGCAATGGGATTGTCGCGCAAGTCTATTTCCCGCGCCCCAAAATATGTTTGATGTTCTTCGATTTCGGGATTCGCAGCAAGCGGACTTAAGTCCGAAATCATATTTCCCGAAAGGTCGATATAGGCCGCATTCCGGAGCAGATGAATCCCGGCGATATCTCGAATTTCCCTTCCGTTCGCCCGAATCCCGGCATTCTCCGTACCGATTCCATATTCAAGTAAAATCTTCTCCGTGCTGTCTTCGAATGATATCGGATAGCTTCCGTCCTCGATATGTGCCGAGATGCTGTCAAAAATCGCTTCCGCAAAAGCCCGATCCGATACTCCTATCGCTTGAATCTGCTCCACGCTAAAGTTTGACACGCGATCGAGCGCCCAAACCGTGCCGCAGCAAAGCATGCACTGCCATAGCAGCAAGATCAAAAATACAATGTGAGAAGACCGTCTGCGTGCATCTGCCTTTGCTGTCGTCATATCACGTTCCCTCCCCAAGTATGTTGCCACCTCAGCGTAAGTCACTCCACCTATATAAGGACGGGTATTTGCAGTAAAAGGTTCGATTTTTTTACAAAAAAACGGCGGAATTTTTCCAATTCCGCCGTTCAGCATGTACAGCAGAACTTGGTATAATACTACCATAGTTCTGCTTATTTTCTCTCTAAAAGCTAGCAAAGATTTCTTTCGATTTTATTAAGTTAGCTCTCTTTGTACCCAAGCGCCTGCTCCAGCGCATCTTTTTCCTCGCTTCCGAGCAATACCTCGGTCTGACCGCAATCCACCGTCTTAATGTAAAGATAGCAACCTTCGCGAGAGTGCACGGTATTCATGATAAAGCCGGTATTGGTGTAGTCGAGCAAGGCAATCGCAAAACTCATTTTCCCGCCCATGTCCTTAAACGCATTGTAGCGCACAATACCGAATTTCTGGTAGGAAGCCCTCTGATTCTTGTTCAGAACACGAATGGCCTCCTTATTGGCCCTGTCTTCCGATCTCAAATCGCGCAGTGCTTCCTCCAGACCGAGTATCATATCCTCCATACTCTCCGCATCTCTGCCCCGCATGAAATAGTCATAAGAGCGCTTCATTTTCCCGTATCTGCTCAGGAGATAGATCACTAGAATCAAAAGAATCGCATCAAATGCGGCTAAAACCCCAAATATCACTGTTTGCATACACAGTGCCCCCTCACTTATTCTCTACGGTGCGCAACAAATCCATGATGCGCTCCAACTCAGCCATTGAATAGTAGTCAATTTCCACACGCCCTTTGTTGTTATCTCGTCGGTTGATGTGGACCTTGGTGCCAAGTATGCCCCGCATCTTCTCTTCGTAGCTCTGATAGAACAAACTGAGATCCTCGGTCTCGACCTTCTTTTCTTTTTTCTCCTTGCGCTTTTTCTTTGCCTGCTTGACCAGCTTCTCCGCTTCGCGAACGCTGAGCATTTCTGCGACAATTTTCTCCGCAAGCAGTTCCTGCTCGCTTTCGTCCTCCAATGCGAGCAGTGCCCTTGCGTGACCCGAAGAAATTTTTCCCTCGACCAAAAGATCACGAGCCCCCTCTGCAAGCTTCAAAAGGCGAAGCGCATTGGTGACCGTCGTGCGACTTTTGCTCACCTTGTCCGCGACTTCCTCCTGCGTGAGATGATAGTCGCGTATCAACATCTGATACGCCATTGCCTCTTCAATCGGATTCAAATCGGCGCGCTGCACATTCTCGATGATGGAAATTTCCGCCACCTGCTGCGAGCTGTAATCTCTGACCAACACCGGTATTTCCTTGAGTCCGGCTGCCTGGGCCGCACGGTAACGCCGCTCACCGGCAATAATCCGATAACCGCCCTTCTCATCCCGTTGTACCAACAGCGGCTGCAATACACCGAAATGACGAATGGAGTCCGAGAGTTCCTGCAAAGCTTCCGGATCAAAATGCTTGCGCGGCTGATCCGGATTTCCGTGCACCTCTTCGATGCGGAGTAACATTTCCTTCTCCCGCACCGGAGCAGCGGTCTGCTCGACAGAGACTTCACTGCCCGCTACCGCTGTCTCTTCCTTTTTTTCTTCGAGATGGTCCATACCGCCCAGCAGATCGCTGAGCCCCTTACCGAGTCTACGCTTTTTACTCACCGCACACATAGATATTACTCTGCCTCTCTCATTAAAATCTCAGCCGCAAGCTTGCGGTAATTTTCCGCACCGGTGGAACGCGGGTCATACTCGGTTACCGGCATTCCGTAACTCGGAGACTCCGCAATACGCACATTTCTTGCAATAACCGTGTCATAGATATATTCCTTCAGAACATCTTTCACACTGTCCACAACTTGTTGGGACAAATTATTTCTCGCATCATACATCGTAAATACAATGCCGTTGATGCGCAGCGCAGGATTTAACTTCATCTGCAAAAGCTTAATGCTGCGCAACATTTGGTTGAGTCCCTCCATCGCATAATACTCGCACTGAATGGGGATGATGACATCGGTCGCCGCGGTCAATGCGTTGATGGTCAGAAGACTCAGAGAGGGAGGGCAGTCGATGAAAATATAGTCGTAGCGATCGACAACAGCCTCCAGATAGTGCTTCAGAACATACTCGCGATTCTTCTTTTCCAGAAGTTCGAGTTCCAGCCCGGAGAGATTTACGTTGGATGTCAGCACATCCAAATTCTCGGAATAGCTCTTATGAACCGCCTCCTCAAACGTACATGCATCCATCAACAGCTCATATATCGTGTTATCGTCTTTTTTCTTTTCAATCCCGAGACCGCTCGATAAGTTTCCCTGCGGGTCAAAGTCAACCGCCAATACACGCATACCGGCTTCTGCAAATGCCGCCGCCAGATTAACGACAGTTGTCGTTTTTCCAACTCCGCCCTTTTGATTTGACAATGCAATGATCTTTTTCATGATTGCTTCACCGTGCGCCTCTCTACTCGAAAATTTTTCGCTTTGTTTTATATCATAACACAAATTAAGTTCGCAAGAAATAATAACCGCCCCCCGCAGCGGTATTTTCTTACGCATATTGTCTCAATCGGCATTTTTTTTGCGTTCTCGTGCCGCTTGCGGTAGAACAGGATTGTCATTTGCATCTTACACACATTGAAATTCAGTAGATATTGATTTTCGCAATACAA
>ERZ772974.2167-NODE-2167-length-12247-cov-3.881972_pt1 | contig 12247 bp, 8 predicted proteins | sample MGYA00580671_ERZ772974 | MGnify/ENA primary metagenome ERZ772974 (study PRJEB29015, sample SAMEA2738065) | human oral metagenome | biome: human oral; feature: human-associated habitat; material: saliva | place: China | collected 2218 ... | reverse complement strand
CATCATCGCTGGCAGTCAGCACGAAGCCAGAGCCTTTAGCCGCCACTTCTTCGGCAGCTTTCTTCTCTTCCTTTTTGGCAACGGCTTCTTCATCTTCGTCAACGTCTTCGTGCTCTTCGCCGTCAACGGTCTCGGGATCTAGCTCGTCGTCAAGGTCAAGATCAAACTCGTCCTCGTCGGTCTTCTTCTTACGTCCACCGGTTTTACGTTTAGTGGTTGTTTTACGCGCGCGCTTAGGTTTCTCTTCAGGCACGGCCTCGGCAGTGGCTTCGACCGAGTCCTCTGCATCAGATTTTGCGTCTTCTTGAGTTTTGGCTGCTGCGCGTTTCTTAGCAGGCGCTTTTTTTGCAGGTTTGGATGTGGCTGCAGTTTTTTTAGTGCGGGTTGTCTTTTTGGGGGTTTCGGCTACAGTCTCTTCAGAGGTTTCACCGGTCGCGGTCTTCTTGCTGGTTGCAGGTGCCACAAGAACCCTTTCTAACTCGTGTTGGGGTGCTTTGTCTGCAAAACACCTAAGACCCTGTCAAGTCTTGCTCCTCACATTATTGGTGAAAGCAGGGTTAGCGGAATAAATATAACCGCTAGATACTGGGGATTATTCCCTGCGTTTTCACCTCATGAAGGCGCGCGCAAAAGCACAGACTTTACGGGGTCATCATCAAGTATGGCAGAATCTTATTTTCTTTCAAATAAGGCTCGCCTAGACAACCCTGTTTTATTCCCTGCAAACACAACGTTCGCTACCCTGCCTTTGGCTCAATCGTCTCTACCTTGGCGTCGGCTGCCTCGTGAGGCAATAGAGTACTGAAGTAAAGGTCACCGCGCCAACACCGCACGGGATCCGTAATCCAGAGCGGAAATACAGATTCTGATAGGGCCTGAAAAAGAGGCATATCTTCATCACAGTGAAGCCTGGCGATATCGGCGAGAATACCTGCATAGGTATTTCCGCCACGTAGCCAATTTATCCAGGCTTGAAGAAGCCTCAGTCGACCATACTGTTCACCCGATTGAACCGCATGCACCAACAGATTACAGAGAACTTCGAGAGCGTTAAGACGGCTCCAGGCCGGTTTATAGTCCTTTGTTAGACCGCTCAGAAGTTCCACCATCCGGTCTATCTTCGTTATGTGTTCTTCCGGTCTGGTCTCAGACGAGTCGCATGTGTCGTCTAAAATCTGCTGTTGAAGTATACGATGCGTACGCCGTATCCAGTCGTGCCAGCTCACGCGACCGTGCGCGATACCTCCGATACGGGGGCTTTCGCCCCGAAGAGTTTGATAAAAGGTCTCCGGCAGCATCGTGCGCCGACGAGTTGTTGGTTTGCCGTAACATAGCGGCTCCACCGGTTCGTATGCTCTTTCACCGCATGCGGCATGCATACAGTCATATCCGTCTAGTACCCCCAATGCTTCCGGCAGGTCTTTAGCCGCTTGGTACAGTATAAATTCTGGGGTTGCCTGGGTACTCATGCTGCACAGCAGATAGCCGGCTATTTCGGGCGATATCAGCGAACGTAAACGATCCCCAAAACTTATGGCGTTATCGTGCTCTTCGGTGTTTTCAGGCGGATAGGTACGCATTACCCAGCGTACAGCCTCAAGGGCGCTTTCCCAGTAGCAGAGTTCAATACTTTTCTGACGGTAGTAGCCGGGATGTTCTAAAACAGTATGCCGACCCGTAGCTTGGTTAAGTTCTTCTTCAAAGGTATGCATCCACAACAGACTTGCTTGTTCCCATTCTGTCACCTCATTCGTGGAGGCACTGGTTGCAGTATCCCAGAGGCATTGCGTATATGCAGACAGGGGTTCTGCGGATACTCGGCGTCCCTCATACACCCGATCGAGATAGTACGAGCTATGCATAATGTCTTCAATAGGGCCGCGGTAAGTGAGCGCAAGCTGGTTTCGATCAAGTGACCATCGCGATACGGACCCGCAGTACAGCACATCGTAAAGATCAAGATGAACATTGTTGCAAGCTGCGTAGAGTGTGGGCAGCCACTGGTTGAATGAGATTCCAGCGCGATTATCGATATACAAATCCGTATTGTGTAAGACAGTGCGTGTAGCAGGTGAAAGTTGCCGCTCTCGAGTTGCCGCATTGCCGCTAAAGATCAAAGCAAAGACTCCAGTAATGGGCTCGAACCCGTCAACGGTGGCGGGTACCAGATTCGCTAACGTATCAAAATATTGTTCTAGATCTTGTTGCTCATCAGGAAGATTAACGCGTATACACGGCCCTACGGCATGCTTCGTCACGCTTAAAAGCACCAGCGATTCTTGCGGCCAGTATCCAAACTGATGCAGCACGAGAGCTATCAAGTCTTCTTCGGTATGTAAGCTATAGGTTGTCGTTAGGTTACTCGTTGTTGTCATATCTTTACTATGGCAAGATTGCTCACCTTAAAAGTTCGCAGACCAACTAACCTGTGGATAACCCAGGTGCATTCGCTTCGTTAGGACACATATTTCGCTTCTGTGGATAAGAATTAGCTGTTTTCTATCCAAATATTACGATCCATACCCACACGAGCAACACAAGGCATATGTGACCCCTAAAAGTTTAGGGATGACCCACCATAGCTTGAATTTTCTATGTTGCGTGCACCCCTGAGTTAAACCATGGGATCTTTTGAACCTTACTTATTCTTCATGCTCCTCAAGGAATCGCTCAAACATGGCACCGATTTCATCACGTCCAGGAATCTTATGGGCGTCGCGCTGCGAGAGCGGAATAGCGACGTTTGAGGTACGGAAGTTTTCATCGTAATTCGCTTCCATCGTCGAAATCATACGCCCAATCTCTGGGTTCTCCTTGACCTGCTCATTAATTTGCCCATGAACAGCCCTCGCAGCCTCCCTAAGCTCATCACTCGGAAAAGCCAAACGGGTTGCCATACTCACGTGTTCAAGCGCGGTCAGCGTTCCCTGCGGTAAATCAGCATCAGAAACATACTGGGGAATATTAATACCGAATCCCACAGTGTCGAAGCCGTTCTCGGTGAAAAGAACCTCTAAAAGATTCGTCATATTAGCATGCAAATCAGCTTTAGGACGCCATGGCGAAATCCCTTCAATGAGGTCTTTCCGAGAGCCATGCGCCGTCACCGGCATAGGACGTGTATGCGGCACAGGCATTGGAAACGCCGACACCAGCACCACAAGTGAAGGATCCAGCGTCCGCACAATAGACAACAACGCCTGCTGAAAACGCTGCCATTGATAATCAGGTTCTGAACCGGTCAAAAGCAAGAAAGGCTTATCAAGGGTATCTTCGACCGCATAAAGCTTCAGAGCAGGCATAATTGGCTGCTCAAAATGGTCTTTATTGAAGAAAATATGTGGTCTGCGGCTACGGTAATCATGAAGCTGATCCGTATCAAACTCCACAACCTCAATATTCTTAAGTTCCTTGAGAAGAAAATGCCCCAGCTGCCCCGCTGTGGATCCTGCATCCTGTGGGCTTGAGAGAGCAATAACCAGAGTGAGATTTTTCAACCGTGCATCATGAAGAATTTTATTATTCGCCAAATATAAATCTTCAGGGTTTAACATCTTCACTCCTTTCCCTCGCCGGGTTTAGTCTCTGAACTTTTTATTTTAATGTATGTGTCTAACCGCAACAGTACTATTTCCTAGTCTCTCGCGCGAGGCGAACACTCGTAAAAGCGTTAGAAGGGTATTTTCACCGTACCTGTTCGTCAAGATTTCCAATACCCGCAGTGTACAGTAGAAACACATTACCCAATATCAATATTCCAACCCATTCGCGGAGGAACTATGTCGACAGCACTTTCTCTTCACACCAACGACCTGCAATCGCTGAATGCTGAGATACTTGTTCTCGGTGTCTTTTCGGGAGAAGACGGACCTTACCTAGCCTCAAATTCACTTCCTGATGATTCGGCGCAGAGCATCAATAAACTTCTGGAGTCTCTAGGTGCCACAGGTGCTCTCGACCAAATACTTCGCCTCCCCGGCGTAGAAGGGGCATCGTCCGACATCATCGCTCTCATCGGTTTAGGCTCAGACACCACAATTGACCAGGAGCGCCTAGATGCCCTTCGCTTCGCTGCTGGCTCGGCAACCCGTCAGCTTTTAGGAACTGCACATATCGCGCTCGACTTCGGTAGTACCTCACGCGACGAAATTGAAGCTGTAGCTCACGGTGCCGTTCTCGGATCATTCTCCGAAGAAGGAGTACGCAGCAAAACTGCAGATTCTGTTCGAGACGAAGCGGAGTCCATCACCATTGTGGCAAAAGCCGATGCCAGCGAAGCCGAACCCGCCCTTGTGCGCGCCGTTATTCTGGGCGAAGCTGCCAAGGATGCGCGCCGCCTCGTCAATATGCCCCCTTCACACCTGTACCCGGAATCTTTTGCAAATCTCGCCACAGAGCTTGTCAAAGATTATTCAGATGTCAGCATTGAAGTCTACCCTTATGACCGTTTGCTCAAGGAAGGTTTTGGAGGCATCGCAGGAGTCGGTCAAGGCTCCCCGCGGAAGCCCGCACTCGCCGTTGTTAAGTACACCCCCGAGAGCCCTTCTGCACATGTGGCTCTCGTTGGCAAAGGGATTACTTTTGATACCGGTGGAAACTCCCTAAAACCTGCGGCATCTATGATGACGATGAAATGCGACATGGCAGGTGCAGCATCGGTTCTGCACGCAGTTCTTGCGGCGTCCGAGCTGGAAATTCCGGTTGAGGTCACCGGATACCTTTGCCTCGCTGAGAATATGCCCGGCGGAGCTTCCCTGCGCCCCGAAGACATTATCACGATTCGTGACGGTCGCACGGTTGAAGTTCTCAATACAGACGCTGAAGGTCGCCTAGTCATGGCGGATGGTATTGCTCTTGCCTCCGAATCAAACCCTACCGTAATCCTGGATATTGCAACGCTCACGGGTGCAGCCATGGCGGCGCTGGGATTGCGTACCGCCGCGCTTATGGGTGATGAGGATATTCGCGACCGTGTACAACAGGCAGGGGCAAAATCCGGTGAGGCATACTGGCAAATACCACTCGAATCATATCTGCGTGCCTCTATGAATTCCCCAGTGGCAGATATTAAAAATATGGGTTCGCGCTACGGTTCTATGATGATCGCAGGGCTCTTCCTGCAAGAATTTGTAGGTGAAGGCATTCCCTGGGCACATCTCGATATTGCTGGTCCTGCCTTTAACGAAGAAGGTGCTTATGGGTTCACCCCTAAGGAAGGTACCGGTTTTGGCACCGCGACCCTGGTGAATTTCATCGAATCGTACGCACAGTAAAGGAAACATCCGCCTTATATCGGGGTCCCTAGACTGACGGTCTCAGGGCCCCCGATACTGCTCTTCTTCTACGTGCAAAATCTCACATCATAAATTCCAGGACGGTTACGCTCTTCAAAAAATTTGCACAGTTTGTGCGATTATTGCCCCAAATTAGCGTCAGGTGAACTTAAAGGGTCTAAAACAGGGGTATTGTTGTAGTGAGTGTTTTTCTGCTCTCTCATAGATGCGCGCCCTCACGCAAACCGGAAGGTGCGGGTCTGCTGTTTGACAGAAAAGCAATATAGATAAAGAACGCATTGCACCGGGGTTACAGCCCCACAATCTATGCAAGGGAGCAACATCGTGGCTCAAGAATTCGACATCCTCATCCTCGGCGGCGGTTCCGCTGGTTACTCTGCCGCTCTGCGCGCGCGCCAGCTGGGTTTTACCGTTGGCCTCGTTGAAAAGGAAAAAGTAGGCGGCACCTGCCTGCACACCGGTTGTATTCCGACGAAGGCATACCTACACGCCGCAGAATTGGCGGAGGACGCTCGTGAAGCCTCTAAAGTAGGCGTAAACGCCACCCTAGAGTCCATCGAAATGGGTAAGGTACGCGATTACAAAGATGGTATTGTCGCGGGTAAATTCAAGGGTCTCTCCGGTCTTTTGAAGATGAAGGGCGTAGAGGTTATCGCTGGTGAAGGCAAGCTGACCGCTCAAGATACCGTGACCGTCAACGGTACGGATTACAAGGGCAAGAATATTATTCTTGCTTCCGGCTCTATTTCTAAGACTTTTGGCCTGCCTATTGAAGGTCGAGTTCTGACCTCCACCGAGGCTCTTGAAATGGACTACCTGCCGAAAAGCGCTATCGTTCTCGGAGGCGGCGTCATTGGCTGTGAGTTTGCCTCCATGTGGAAAGCTATGGGTGTAGACGTCACTATTATCGAGGGTTTGCCCAACCTCGTTCCGAACGAAGATCCCGCCATCATCAAGGTTCTTGAGCGTGCCTTCAAGAAGCGCGGCATCAAGTTCAATACTGGTACTTTCTTTGAGAAGGTTGAGCAGGACGCTAACGGTGCAAAGGTAACCCTGGCAGACGGTAAGGTATTTGAGGCCGACATCGTGCTCGTTGCTGTTGGCCGTGGCCCCAACACTGCAAATATGGGTTACGAAGAGCAAGGTATCCCCATGGATCGTGGCTTCGTGCTTGCTAACGAGCGCCTGCACACCGGTGTTGGAAATATCTATGCTGTGGGTGACATTGTTCCTGGCGTTCAGCTTGCACACCGTGGTTACCAGCAGGGCATCTTTGTTGCCGAAGAAATTGCTGGTTTGAACCCCACCGTTGTTCCCGATGTTAATATTCCGAAGGTGACCTTTTGCGATCCTGAGATTGCTTCTGTGGGTTACTCCGAGCCGAAAGCGAAGGAGAAATTCGGTGAGGACAATGTTGAAGTTGCCGAATACAACCTAGCTGGTAATGGCAAGTCCTCAATTTTGGGTGCTTCCGGCATCGTCAAGGTCGTGCGTGAAAAGGACGGTCCGATCGTAGGCGTTCATGCTATCGGTAAGCGTATGGGCGAGCAGATCGGCGAAGCTCAGATGTGGGTTGATTGGGAAGCATTCCCCGAGGATGTTGCTAAGTTTATCCACGCTCATCCGACTCAGAATGAGTCTTTGGGTGAGGCTGCCATGGCTCTGAACGGTACCCCGCTACACGGCTAATTATCGCCTTATCAAATTATGGGTATGTCACAATAGACTGAGATGCCCTATCACCAGGGCAGAGAGTTACCCCGTGTTTTGTTATCACACGAAAATTATGCGCGGGTGGCCTTGCCCAGTAAAAGTTTTTCTAGTTCAAGCATTCACAAGGAGAATGGGAAGAGATATGTCCCACACCGTAGAATTGCCCGCATTGGGCGAATCCGTGACCGAAGGCACCGTGACCCGCTGGCTTGTAGCTGTCGGCGACACTGTAGCTGTGGACGATCCTATTGTCGAGGTTTCTACCGATAAGGTCGACACCGAGATCCCCTCGCCCGTAGCAGGCGTTGTTGAGCAGATCTTGGTGGAAGAAGACGAAGATGTTGAGGTTGGCGCTGCTCTCGTTGTCATTGGCGATGGTTCCAGTGCTCCCGCAGCTGCACCTGCCGCGCCCACTGCCGAGGCTCCTGCAGCATCCGCCCCTGCCGCTCCTGAGGCACCCGCAGCTGCTGCGGCGCCCGCTGCTGGCTCTGCCTCCGGTCAGGAAGTAACTCTTCCCGCATTGGGCGAGTCTGTCACAGAGGGTACCGTGACCCGCTGGCTGAAGGAAGTTGGTGAGCAGGTCGAGGTAGACGAACCTCTCGTAGAGGTTTCTACCGATAAGGTCGATACCGAGATTCCTTCGCCCGTGGCAGGTACCCTGCTCGAAATTCGGATTCCAGAAGACGAGGAAGCAGAGGTCGGCCAGGTTCTCGCCATCATTGGTGATTCTTCCGCCGCAGCTGCTCCTGCTGCACCGGCCGCCCCCGCACCTGCTGCGGCAGCACCGGCTCCTGCAACTCCCGCTGCGCCTGCAGCTCCTGCTTCTGCACCCGACACCCCCGCTACCCCGGCGGCTCCCGCCGCCGATGGCGAAGCATACGTAACCCCGCTGGTTCGTAAGCTCGCCAAAGACAATGGTATTGACCTGTCCACTGTGAAGGGCACCGGCGTAGGCGGTCGTATCCGCAAGCAGGATGTTCAGGCAGCTATTGCCGCTAAGGGCTCGACTGCTCCTGCTGCTCCCGCTGCATCGGCAGCTCCCGCCGCAGACGGTGCTCCCAAGGCAGCACATACCTTTGAGGTTTCGACCAAGCGCGGTACCGTCGAGAAGACCGCACGTATCCGCCAGGTTATTGCAAAACGTATGCGTGAGTCCCTCGATATTTCCACTCAGCTGACTCAGGTTACCGAAGTGGATATGACCCGTGTAGCACAGCTGCGTAGCAAGGCTAAGGACGGCTTCCTCGCTCGTGAGGGCGCAAAGCTGACCTTCCTGCCTTTCTTCGCACAGGCTGTTACCGAGGCTCTGCAGCAGCACCCCGCACTGAACGCTTCCATGACCGAGGACCTGAAGCAGATTACCTACCCCGATTCCGAGAACGTCGCGATCGCTGTAGATACCCCCAAGGGTCTGCTCGTTCCCGTTATCAAGAACGCATCAGATCTCGGCATCGCTGGCTTGGCTAAGGCAATTGGCGACTTGGGCGGACGTGCACGCACCGGCGACATTGCTCCCGAAGAGCTGACCGGCTCCACCTTTACCATCACCAACATCGGTTCCTTTGGGGCTCTGTTTGATACCCCGATTATCAATCAGCCGAACGTGGCGATCTTGGGTACCGGCTCCATCGTGAAGCGCCCCATGGTGGTTAAGGACGTTGATGGCAACGATTCAATTGCGATTCGCTCCATGTGCTACCTCTCCCTCACCTACGATCACCGCGTGGTCGATGGTGCGGATGCAGGTCGCTTCCTGTACACCCTCAAGACTCGCCTGGAAGAGGCAAACTTTGAGGCTGAGCTCGGTCTCTAAAGGGGTCCTGGCATGATGTAGCATCGTGTTTCAAGGGGTGTGTTGGCGTATAAGCCAACGCACCCCTTTTTTATTTTTTATTCTCCGTCGTTATGCCGAGTTTTTATTAAAGTAGACATTATAGTGACAGAGTGTCAGAATATTAGCTATGTTTCTTCTCAACAACGTTCTTGTGTTTTTGCACATCATAGGTGCCGCGATTATTATTGGGCTCTGGATTGCTCATTTTCGCACACCTAAAGTTCTGCCCGGGCAGTTTCACGCATCGCTTCTGATGCTCGTAACGGGCTTACTCCTGGTAGGAATTGCTGAGGTTACCGGCAGTCCTAACCACGTCAAAATTGCGGTTAAAATTCTTATTGCATTGAGCATTGCTGCTGCCGCATTCATCGGTCAACGCAAGTACAAGGCGGGAGAACCAATTTCAACAGGCTTAGCGCATGCAGTGGGCGGTCTTGCCGTCATTAATGTTGCCGTTGCCACCATCTGGCACTAAACAGCTCTTCACTTCGGCACAATGCTCTTGCCCATGTTCCCGGTAGTTTTTATAGACCTACCGGGGATATGTTTTTAAGAGCTGTACGCTTGAACTCGCAGCTGCCTCATCTATATGCAGCTCTCCCCTGGTGGTTATTTTTATTCACGGCTCACGGACGACCGTAGGCTGCGCATCGGGCTCGTTGGGTGTTTCATCCGTGACTGGTGTTGCCGTGACAATACGCCATACCCCCTCGTCGCAATGCAGCTCAAAGATAACTGTCTGCACCGGCACACCGTCCACAAGGTGAACACCGGATTCTTTCTGCTCCGCATCCGTTGGGGCGTATCCGGGCGACTCTACTTCTGCGGTTATTCCTAAAGAGTCAGAGTCTCTGTGCAGAATACGGGTCAATGAGCGCAGTTTCAGCGTCGCCGCCCCCTGGGAGCTCAACGACTGATTGCGCTCCTCTATAACCTGAGTGAGAATAGCCTGCTCATCCTGCGGAGAGTTCACGACGGCAGGCTGAGTAGTGTGAGACTCATGATGATGCATAGCTTCCGGAACCCAGATTGCCCCGGCTATTGCTCCAGCTCCTAAGATTATGAGACTCCCAACCCCCAGAATCATAAGTTTGCGGGTCGTAAAATTACGAACCTTTGAACGCCCACGGCTATGCCCAACTTTGAAAGTACTCTTCCCTATAAGTTTTTGAGCGTTCTGATGTCTGACCTTGGGCAGGGTCTTAGTGCTTTTAACGGTATTCGGTTCTCGCGAAGCAACAGGGAGTTTAGACCGTACTGACTCAGGCGCGCTGGTATAAGCGTTGAGAGGCTGCGTTTGGAATGCGCTGAATGCGTCAAGAACCTCCTGTACAGTAGCCTTAGGATCATCAAGCAGACGCTCAAGCTCGGTTCCCAATGTCTGCGGTACATCGGCAAGGAGCGGCAGCGGAATGCGTTGATGAGTCTGCCGAGGCGACTCTCCGGTGAGCGCATACCACAGAAGAGCCACAAAATCATGGACTCCGACATGTTCATGTTCATCCGGCTGGCGTTTACTCGCTTTGACAGAACTGGGCAGACAAAGAAACTCGGGGAGTCCAGCAACGGTTACCATCACGTGCTGAGGCTCTAGATGCTCAGGATAGATATGCGCCGCGTGTAAGCTCTTGAGACCCCATCCTATGTGGTGTGCCAAGGTCGCAACCTCGGCGAGCGGTAAGGTTCCACGTGCCTGCACAAGGGATTCGAGTGATCCTGCCTCAACCGGTTCGTACCAATAATAAGTTCCTGTCTCTGTGCCAGACGACTGCCTTTCGTCCCGCGTTACGGCTAGTACAGTGGCGACACCGGGTAAGGGTGGTAAACCGCAAAGTTTTTTGATCTGGTGCGATGGTATTTGCTGAGAATCATGACTTATCGCAAGGGTGTAAAGCCCCGGGGCTAATTGTTTGGGAAGTATACGATTCTTAACCGATGAATCTCTATTTGCATGTATCTTAACTGTCCAAATACTCAGGTTTGGTTCTTCGTGAAGATTTTCAAGGTATGTGATGCTATCGGTGTTCATACTCTAGATGTACCGGATTTTAGAAAAGCACCGTGAAAGTTATCCACAGGAACAAGGTTTTTAGCGATTTTCATGCTGTATAACGCGTTTTTGCTCGCCTTCTGCCTTGTTTATGACGTCATAATCTGTCATACAAAGTACGAGTTGTTTTCCTAGAGCGATGCTGCGGCCCAGAGCAAGTGTAATCAGGAAGCCCTAATTTTTATCGTGGTCGTTCCGGTACTAAGGTAGAAGTTATGTCCGTAATACTTGAACGTGTGGGGTTTGCCCCTGACTATGTGAATTATGTTGAGAGCCTTGATATGCAATCTCGCCTTCATGCAGAGGTAGCGGCACGCGCTCGGCAAAACACTATTCTTCTGCTCGAACATGAGCCCGTGATTACGGCTGGCAAGCGCACTGAAGATCATGAGTACCCCACAGACCGTTCAACTCCAGTCGTGAAAATTGACCGCGGCGGAAAACTTACGTGGCATGGTCCCGGCCAACTGACCGGGTATCCCATTCTGAAACTTCCTGAACCTCTTGACGTGGTAGCGTATGTGCGCCTCCTAGAAGAAATTATTATGAATGTGCTCGCTCAGCTTGGCATCAAAGGCGAACGAGTGGAAGGGCGCAGTGGCGTATGGATTCTGGGCGATGGTATTACACCGGATAAGAAAATCGCCGCTATTGGGATTCGCGTTTCAAAGCAAACCACAATGCACGGGTTCGCCATTAACTGCTGCAATGAGACCGCGCCGTTCATGCAGTTCATTCCCTGCGGTATTACGGATGCTGGTGTCACAACAATCTCAGAGCAGCTCGGTCGTACAGTAACCCCGGCAGATATTCTAGGGCCCCTTGAGCGTGAGCTCATCAAATATCAGGATCGTTTGGCGATGCCTTTTGAACCCCTTGTTCCGCAGGAGCACAAGGTGGCACACGAGACGGCTGCGTAGCCACAAGGCTCAAGTATTTCACCTTGTCAGTGCTGCTTATCGATATTCGGCGGTAATCCGAATAGAGATTTGTGTGCGTAAACAAGACTTAAAGACAAATAAACCATAATCCACGCCACAGTGTTTTTCGCCTGCACGATGCGGGCGTAAAATAGGTTTCAGCCCGTTTTAAACCGAGGGCGCATCCAGTTAGAAGGAGCAACACACATGAGCATTAAGCCTGAAGGCCGCAAGCTGCTGCGCGTCGAGGCTCGCAATGCTGAGGTTCCCATTGAAAAGAAGCCGCACTGGATTAAGACTAAGGCTGTTGTGGGACCCGAATATAACGAGATGAGGGAGCTGGCGCGCGGTCAGGGTTTGCACACCGTGTGTGAGGAGGCGGGCTGCCCCAATATTTACGAGTGCTGGGAAGACCGTGAGGCAACCTACCTGATTG
>ERZ772974.2164-NODE-2164-length-12251-cov-4.382010_pt1 | contig 12251 bp, 12 predicted proteins | sample MGYA00580671_ERZ772974 | MGnify/ENA primary metagenome ERZ772974 (study PRJEB29015, sample SAMEA2738065) | human oral metagenome | biome: human oral; feature: human-associated habitat; material: saliva | place: China | collected 2218 ... | reverse complement strand
AATTTCATAATTTATTTTTTATTATATCTAAGTATATAAACTATAAATAAAATAAAATATAATATAATATATATGGAAGTTAATATATTCTATTCTATATTATAAATAAATGTCTTTAATTTTGCTATTAATTAATATATTAAAAAAAGAAATAGGATACTCTCATCCTATTTCTTAATTTTTTAATAATGATTTTGCGAAGTTATATCTCACTCTACTTCTTCAAATTCATGCTTAGTTTCAACTTCATTTAATATATATTCAGGTTCTCCTGTTCCTTCTATAACTTCTTTAGTTATTATACATTTACCATTTATATGTTTAGCAGATGTTTTATATACTATTTCAGTCATGATACCTTCAATTATAGATCTAAGTCCTCTAGCTCCTGTCTTTCTTTCTATTGCTTTTTTAGCTATTGATTCAAGAGCTTCTTCTGTGAATTCTAAATCAATATCATCATATTTAGCAAGTTTAGTATATTGTTTAACAAGAGAGTTCTTCGGTCTTACTAATATATCTTTTAATGCATTTATATCTAGTTCTTCTATTGTTGTTATTAAAGGTAATCTACCAATAAATTCTGGAATTATACCATATTTAACTAAATCTTCTGGTTGAACTTTTTTTAATATATTTTGAACCTTCTTTTCTTCTTTAGAAAGTACAATTGAATTAAATCCTATAGATTTTTTATTTATCCTATTTTCTATTATATCTGCAAGTCCATCAAATGCACCACCACATATAAATAGAATGTTTGTAGTATCTATATATATAAGTTCTTGCATTGGGTGTTTTCTTCCACCTTTAGGAGGTACTCCTGCTTTAGTTCCTTCTAATATCTTAAGTAATGCTTGTTGAACTCCTTCTCCGAGATACATCTCTTGTAATAGATTTGTTTTCAGACTTTCTTGCAATCTTATCTATTTCATCTATATATATTATTCCTTTTTCTGCTCTTTCTATATCATAGTCTGCTGCTTGAACTAATTTCAAAATTATATTCTCAACATCTTCTCCAACATATCCCGCTTCAGTTAAAGTTGTTGCATCTGCAATTGCAAATGGAACATCTAAAACTTTTGCAAGAGTTTGAGCTAAAAGAGTTTTACCGCTTCCTGTAGGTCCAACAAGCAAAATATTAGACTTTTGAATTTCTACTTCACTCTCAACATCTCTATTAATTCTCTTATAGTGATTATATACTGCAACACTCAATGCTTTCTTTGCATTGTCTTGTTGAATAATATATTCATCTAAAATTTTCTTGATTTCTACCGGAGTTGGTAATTTTTCTAAACTTTCTTTTTTATTACTTCTGAGTTATTTTTATATTTTTTATATATGTCTATTGCATTTCTTGACCAAAGCTTAGAAATTTTGAATTTTTTTTCTTCTAATTTTCTCATCAAATTTTTACAATTATTAAAATCATTCTTAAAATCTTTTTTAGATTTACTTTCCAATAAATCTACAATTTTATTTATATTAGTTGAATAAATTAATTCATCTTCTAAATTTTTAATCTGAGGAATACAAATAACATCTTTAACATTATTACTACTCTTTATTAGCTTAATATTCTCATCTAAAACATCAATCTTTTCTACATCAGTATCAAAAACTAATACTACTACAGTTTCTCTCTCAAGTGTTCTTAATATAGAGTTAGGAACTTTATTTTGAATTGTATTTATTATCTTTATTTTTCCAGAATATAAGTACTTATTTTTTATTGTTTCTACTAGTTTTCTTTCATTCTCACCTTCAACAAAATAATGAAGTATCATTTTAATTAAGCCTCCTCTAATTCATATATTAAATCAAGATAAGGTGCTACATTAAAAACATCATTTTTTATTGCTTCCATCAAAAAAATGTTGTCCTCATCAATATATTCAGAGGCATATACCGCTTCTATTTTTTCTCTCTTTTTTAAAAATGTAAAACAATGTATTGGAAGATCCATATTTAATACTTCCATATTATGAGTAGTAAAAAATAGTTGAGTATTTGATTCTAAAAAATCTATCATTAGACTTAAAATAGCTTTTTCTATGTCACTATGAATATATGAAAATTTTTCATCACAATAATAAAAGCCATGAGTATTCTTTTTAATCGCACTAGTTATATATGCTATATCTAAACCTGCTTTTGTACCACTAGAGAGAATATTATTTTCTTTTATAAATTCTCTATCTTGGATTATTAAATCTTCTTCTTTTAAAGTTAAAATATAGGCATTTTCAACTTCATCTAACTTTCTTACTTTGGTTTCTATATAGTTTTCATTCTCTAAATTTACTTTTTCAAATTTATCTAAGGTACTTTCATAGGAATCTTCTTCTAAAATATCTGCTTTATATAAATCTAAATTTATTTTTTCTTTTTCCTTCTCTTTTTTATATTTAAAATTTACTCTATATAAAATATTTTTCTCATCTAAAATAAAATCTATAGAAAAACTCATTTCTTTTTTTAAATCCCTCATATGTTGAGTAATCTTTGAAATTTCTTTTTTATTAAAAAAATTAAAAATTGCCATCATTGCTTTTCCAACAGATGTCTTTCCAGTAGCATTTGCTCCTAGAAGAATATTAACTTTTTTATATTTAAGATTAGGTCTATCTTTTAAAAATTCATCTTTGATACTTGAATTTTTAATATTATCTAAATATGAGAAATTTATTTTAAAATCCTCAAAACCAAACAGATTATCTAATTCTAAGTTTAAAACTATCATAATAATCCCTCTTATCTATATTTTTTTAAATCTAAATTATTTAGAATTCTTCTTATTTCATTGACTTTATTTAATCTTATCAAAAATATTTTAAATATTCAAGATGATTCATTTTTAAAAATGCATATTGATTAAAATAGGTATTATTCTAATTAGTACTTAATTTTTTAATACAATAATGCGATTTAGTTCAAATAAAAAAAAGAGAATTCTTAAGTTTTTAATTCTCAAAAATTCTCTTAATTATGTCAGGTCATAGTCTAAACTTTTTTATCAACATTATTTGATAAATAACTGCTTAATTATATATTTTTTCGCATATTTCTATACTTTTTTCTTTTATATTTCTTTGAAAATATTCACACAAATCTTTTAAATTTATAACACTATTTGGTTTACTTGATCTTACAACTAGACCTTTTGTATAAAAATATATCTCTTCTTTTAAAGTTCCGTTATAATGTAGTTGCTCATAAGATCTTTTCTCTATTTCATTCTTTATTTTAGTTTTTTGATTATTATTTTGATATAAAACTATAATAGCTTGATAAAATTCTGATGGAAAATTTTTTATCTTTATATTTTTATCAGATTCTTTTAATATTTTTAAGTATAAGACATTCAAAATAAAATCTATAATTTTTGAAGAAGTTATATGCTTTTTCAAAATATTTTTCTTTTTTAGATTTTGAGATTTTAACTCAATATGAAATATAAAGTATTTAGCTGTTTCTTTATCCTTTATAAAAAGTACATAATCTACTGTACTACATACAGGAATTATAAAATATGGAAACATCCCTTTCTTATTCAACAAGTTATTTTCATCTAGTGTCATCAAAAAAACATCATATTTTTCAGAATTATAATTCATAGAAACTTCTTGTAGTTTTGAATTTGAATTACTTTCTTTTAGGATAATTTTACTTCCTTTGATATCAATACTATTGTCTGAATGAATTATTTTTTTTAAATATTCAATAAACTCCACTATAGCTACTCTCCTTTAAATAATAAATCATTATTTAAATTATACATTTCTCCCACTACTTCATTAAAAGTATCTATATTAAATTGTCCTTCCTCTTTTTCAATTAACTTCATTTTTCCCTCATTTAGAAACCAAATATTTACATTTTCTTTTTTTAAACCATAATTTGTACTAAGCCTGTATTCTTCTTCTTCACTTTTAGTATCTATTTCATTATCCTTTAAATCTTGAAATAATAACATATTATTTACCTCATTAATTAGTATAGGGCTATGTGTACTTAAAATAAAGGAAATTCCTTGTTTAGATAGAAAAGAAAATAATTTAAATAATCTTCTTTGGTTTTCTGGATGTAAATTTAATTCTGGCTCATCTATAATAATAATATCTCCTTTTTTAGCTTTATATTTTAAATATAGAAAAAATCCAGCTAAACTTTTAACAGTTGAAGAAACTAATTCAATATTTAACTCTTTATTATTACACTTATAGATTATCTCCCTTTCTTGAATTTTAACTTCTCCACCTATAATTTTTTGGATTTCATTTGAAATATCTTTATATATACTTCCTTCTTTTAATTTTTGAAATTCTTCACTAGAATTTAAAAATTTTATATACTCATTTACTGGTTCTGAATAACGGGAAATTTCATTTAAAGAACTATTTTTTTCTTTATTAATTTCAATTTCTCTCAAAAAATCACTTCTTTCTTGTAATAATTGTTTATAAAAAAGAAGTACTCCTGAACGTTCAGCAGGAAAAGATATTATATTATTAACAGATTTAAAGATTATCTTTTTTATAATACTATTAAATACACTTTGGATAGTATCTATTTTTCTCATTCTTATAAAATCTAGATTATTTTCTTTTCCAAATTTTCTTAACCCTGTGACAGAAAAATCTTTTAAAATAAAATCCTTCTCAATTGAAATTATGGAAAATATTATCTTTTCCTCAGATTTTATAATTTCAGCAAATACCTGCTCATCAATAATATAACCTTTTAATTTTCTTTTAGCTTTTTTTATTTCTTCTTTTTCTGCATCTAATGTAATTTCTATATCAAAATCTTTAAAAAATTCTTCTTTTGTATGAAATACAAGTGGTAACTCTTTTTTTATACTATTCTTTAATTTTTCACAATACATAAAAAAGATTTCTTCATAATCCTTTTCAGTTATATTTACTTCTCCTTCATCTGAAATTTTTTGTAAAAATTTTAAATTTTTTGTAAAAAAAACTTCAGAAATCATCTTATAAATAGTATATATTAAATATGTAAAATATGTTTTTCCTGAATTATTTGGCCCTACAATTATATTTAAATTCGTAAAATCTTGCAGATGAAACTCTCCATTTTTTATTGGTCCTAAGTTTTTAAATATTACTTTCATTTTTTAATTTGTATGATAAATAATGAATTATATACTTATCTATACATCCTCCTTTCCTCAAAGAGCTTATTTTCTCCCGATAATCTTTTTCACAATATCTTTTGCTTTTCTTAACACTTTTTCATATAATGTAGGTTTTAAAATTTCCTCAACTAAATCTACAAAATTTTCTTTTTGATATCTTTCAAAAAACTTTTCTCTCATTTTCTTTTGCTTATTAGTAAGTGTTGTAATCACTGTTAAAGCTTTATTCCCTAAATAAATATCCTCTAATTTCATTTTTGAAAAGATTAAATTTTCTTTGATTTCTTCAAACATTTCAAATCCTTTTGCAGTATTAATCATATAAATAGAAGTTCCCTTGTCCTGATCTAATTCTGGCTTTACTTTTTCAATTCCCCAAAAATCTCCTACTGTTACATCAGCATAACGTGGTAAATCCTTATATTTACATTCATGGCAACTAGGTCTCATAAACATACAACCTTCTAGATAACCTCTCATATAACTATCATGATATCTATCTTGTACATACTCTTTACCATTTTCAAAAATTAACTTTGTACTGAATCTATGCCAACCATGAGTTTTATTTTTAAAAATTACTTTTTTTATATTACTGTTATATATTTTTTTCATGCTCTCTAAATAATTTTTATAAGCTTCTGGTGAATTAACACCTCTACATAAAAAATCCATTGTATATAAATTATCATAGTCTTTGATTAAAAATCTTTTCAAGGCTGCAATATGACAAGGTGTTCCTACAAACAATACTTTTTTCCCTGCTATTAAATCTTTCTTTGCACTAATGTAATTTCCACCTATATCACTTTGTGCATATTTTGATTGACGGATTTTATCTATATCCTCTTGAGTCTCTCCTCTATAATGAACTATTTTATGATTTTCATCATAAATAGCACCATATACAATTCCATCATTCTTTATAAATGTTTTGGCAACCTCAGTGAATATTCCTCCTGAGGTACTATCTAATCGTATTTCATTATCTTTTGTATAACTTGCATAAACTTCTGGATCTTTTAAGGCTGTTTTTTCATATTTTCTTTCCCCAAGTGCTGGACAGACTTTAATACACATTTCACAATGTATACATTTCTCATAATCTACCTTTGGATAGACAAAGCCTTCTTCATCTTTTTTCATTTCTATACATTTTGCTGGACAAACATTAAAACAGCCATAACAACCACAACATTCATTCTTTTTTATAACTTTATCAATCACTACTTCCATCCTTCTATTTTCTTAACCACTTTGGCAGGGTTGCCCACAGCTAAACTATTGCTTGGAATATCTTTTGTAACTACACTTCCTGCCCCAATGACTACATCATTTCCTATATTAACTCCTTTTAAAATAATCGTTCCATTTCCTATAAGTACATTATTTCCTATTTTTATTTCTTTACTAATTTCATTTACTTTTCCTTCTGAATCTATAATTTCATGTGCATCAGTATCCCATATTCTAACATTTCTAGAAATAGCAACATTACTTCCTATTTGAATACTTTTTTTGCATATAATTTGTGATCCTGAATTCATAAAACCACTTTTTATTTCTAACTTTGCTCCTTCAGAAACAAATATATTTCCTTCATAGTATACACTAAAAAATTCTTCTATTTTTATTTCAGCATTCTTTTTAATTAAAATATAAGTTTCTTTATTAGAATTTTTTAATTTTTCACTATTTATAAACATTTTTTTTCCTACATTAAGTTTTGAATTTTCACCTAACTCAATTTTAGTACCTTTATATGGAATTATTCTACCTTTTACTTTTTTATTGAAATTTAGTTTTATAAATAAAAATTTATCCAAGTTAAGTAAATTTTTTATATTCATTCTCTCTCCTAATCTTTTCTATAAATAATTTATTTTTTTTAAATCTGCTATTACTTTATTAGTAAATAATTTTCTTCCTTTGATGTTCAATAAATCTACTCCCATATATAAATGATAATCTTGAAATTCTGAATTTTTTAAGTAATTTAAAACTGGAATTAAATTCTTATTTGCTTTCTCAATATTAGAATATAAAATCTCTTCTAAAAATTCATCAGAAAAAAAATCATTAAGTTCCTTTGAACAAGGTGGTATAACTATAACTGGTTTTAATTCATTAGATAATGAATAATTAATCATTTCTTCTAATAAATTTTGAGTTTTTATAAACATTTTTTTTATATCTAATGGTAATTCTTCTTTATTATTTATATTTAATAATTTAAATTGGCTCATCCAACCATTTATTCTTTTTTGTGCTTCTTTCTTGACATCTTCTTTACTTTCAACAAATACTAATCTATCCATATTCTCTTTTGATATGTCTTTTAAAATGTATTTTAATTTTCTAGGTTGCAACAATAATGGGAAATACTTTATTAAATATTTTTTTAAAGATGAGTAATTTAAAATATTTTCTTTATTCAAAAAAGAATAATATTTGTAATTATATTCATCAATAGGATAATCTAAAAATGCAAAAACAAAATTTGGTATAGTTATTATAATAACTCCATTTTTTTTTAATTTATTTTTATATTGTTTTAAAATCCTAAAATCATAGGCTAAAGATTGAGGTTGAACCCCAAAATTAAAGCCTTTTATTCCTACTTCGTTATAGTCAAAAGCATATTTTGCATAAGAACTTCCTAAGTTAATTATTTCTAAATTACTGGGAATCTCTTTGAATTTATTATTTTGTAAAATATTAATTTTATAATAATTAGTTTTTTTATATAAAATATTTAACAATATAAAAAATACTATTCCTATAGTTATTAAAACCATTAGTATATGCATTTCTAATTCACATCCTTTAAATTAATGTCTCTCCACCATCACAAACTATTATCTGACCTACTATATGATTACTTGCATTACTTGCCAAAAAAATTCCAATTTCTGCTATTTCTTCACTTAATGCTACCCTATTATCTCCATTGTTTTCATAATAGGCATTTTCTTCAGGATCTATTCTATATCCCGCTCCTGCAATTCCTGGTGCAGTTATTCCTGGTGCTATTCCATTTACTATTATTCCATTTTTTATTCCTTTTTTTGCTAATCCTCTTGTTAATCCCCAAACTCCCCATTTTGATATTCCATATGGTTCGTAAGCACCTTGTTGTCCACGAATAGAAACAGTATTTATTATTTTGCCCTTTCTATTTTGGGCAATTAGTGTTTTCATAAAATATTGGCATATGAAGAAAATACATTTAGTATTGATATCCACTATACTATTATACTCTTCTTCTGTTATTTCAAGATAATTTTTATCTGTGTAAATACCTGCATTATTAAAAATAATATCAATTTTTCCAAAATATCTTTCTGCTTCTCTAAACTTTTCTTCAATTAAATTAATCTGTCCTATATTCCATTGTATTGTTTCTAAATTTTTATTATTAAATTCTTCTTTAATTTTTTTTAGTGTTTCTTCTTTTCTTCCAGTAATAATTACTTTTGCACCTTCTTCCAAACATCTTTTAGTTAGAGCTTTTCCTATTCCTGAAGTTCCTCCTGTTATTAAAATTACTTTATTTTCTAAAAGGCTCCCATATTTAATCTGAGAAACTTCTACTTTAGTAATTTTCTTACAAAACTTATGAAAAAATCTTTTTATTATACTTTTCATAATTATCTCCTTCTAAAATATTTTAATACATTTCCAAATACTTGTTTTTCTTCTTTATTAAAACTAAAAAACCAAATTATTATAACATATATAATAGTTAATAATATACCTATAATCATAAGTTTTATTACACTATTAATAACAAAAAATTTTAATATTATATTTCCTAAAAGATAAAAAATTATTAATGTAGGAATAACCTTATAGATATCCTTTAAAATTTTTAACACATTTAAATTTAGAGAGTACTTATAAAATAAGTTTCTTATTATTATAAAACCAACTATAAATACAATTGCTGTTCCTATAGCAGCTCCAATTCCTCCATAAATTTTTATAAGTGGAATACTTATAAAAATATTGGCTATTGCTAATATTATTCCAACAAAACACATAAATTTTTGTTTATTTTTTGCTCTTTCTACCTCTTGTCCAATAACTTGGACTGCTGGAAGTGTAACTGCTCCCATAAGAGTAATTGATATATAATATGTTTCTATATAACTTTTACCTAACCATATAAATATAAACTGTCTTCCTAATAAAATAAAACTAATAAAAACAAATCCTAATACATATATTTGACTTCTTCCTATTCTTATCATTAACTTCTCTAATTCTATATTTTTCTCTTTTATTTCACTAGAAAAAATTATTTTATTTATTTTTGTAATAAAAACTTTTGATATATTTGATGCAATTAACATATAATAAGCATTAAACTGTCCAGCTATACTATATCTAGCAACTTCTTCCAAAGTTGAATATTTTGATAATAATAATAGATCTATATTCCATAAAATTTGATCCATAATCATTTGTAAAAATATAAAAGATGAAAATGCTCCTATCTCTTTTAAAACTTTTAATTTTAAAAATTTAATTGAAAATTTCATATTAATTTTCTTTATACAATAATAGATAGAAAAAACTAGTATTATTATTGCAACTATGATATTTGATATTGCAATTCCATTTATACCATATCCTGCAATTACTATCACTATTGTTAAAATTGGAGTTAATATTGCCCTAAGTAAACTTAGTCCATTTTGATATATAAATTTTTCTTTAGCTGTTAAATAACAATTAAAAACTATATTTAAAAAAGTGGTAAATACCAAAATACTCATAATAAGAATTAGTTTTTTTACTTTTATTATTATTTGAATATCTGATTTAGCTTTCAAAATAATTTCTGGATTAAAATAAATAAATAAACAAACAAAAGTTGTTAAAATTCCACCTATAAAAAATATTAAAAAGAAAGTTGAATTTAAAGAATAAATTTTACTCTTATCATCTTTCTTTAACAATTTATAATAGAAACGAATATAGGCATTCCCTAATCCAAAATTAAAGAGATTTAAATAATTTACAACAGATAATACTAATGTATATAATCCATACTCATCATTTCCAATTATTCTTAATAAAATTGGTGTAACAATAAATTGTGAAGTAATTCCTACTAACATAGTAATATAAGAAATCAATATCCCTATTTTTATCTCTCTGTTACTATTACTCATATTTTCCCTTTTCATTTGATAAAGCTTTTTTCAAAAAATCCATAGATTTTTTTCTATCTTTTTCTAATTTATTTTCAACTAAGAAATAATCTATTTCTTCTCTCAATATTTTACTATTTTTTAATATTTCTAAATCAGTAAAAAATCTATTTTTAAGTCCTACTTTTGTTAATAAATTTTCAAGTCTTGCTACTCCTCTTTCTGGATTTGCAATTACAATAAATTTTTTATTAAATATTATCGAAAATACTGCACAATGAAATGAATCAGTAACTACTAACTCTGCATTTTTTAAATAATTTAACCATTCTCCAACTTTATTATAAAAAGTAATTTTTTTTCCAAGTATATTTATAGTTTTCCCTTTTATTTTTTCTACTCTTAAATTTAAATTTTCGCCTATGCTATCTATTGTTTTTGTTATATAATCACTTTCATCTAAAATCATACTGGCAATATATTTTTCTTTTACTTCATATTTTAGATTTTTTGTCTTATTTATTATTGTTTCATAATCTTCTCTATTCAACATTAATGTAGGATCTAAAACATTAACTACTCCATCTACATCAAAAGTTTCTCTACATATATCAATTCCAGATTCTTCTCTTACTGAAATACTATCAAATTTTTTTATTAATTCTTTTACTTCACTAGTTAAAGGTTCTTTCCCTTCCCAAAAATCTACTCCAAAACTAGCAGCATAAGATATTTTTAATTTATTAGTATCTACAAAATCAAAAAAATAGTGTTTTACTTTATTTTTTAACCACTTCATTCTCCAAACTTGATCGCTTCCAACCACAAAAGCATCAAATTTTGCATTTAATTCTTTTAACTTATCTTCAGAAATAGGTTCTGTGCAATCAAGAAAAGTATTTTTAAACTGATAAAACTTAGAACCTGTTATATTAGATTTTAATTTTGTTAGAAAACTATAGTCTCTAAATTTATAGTCTATCAATTTTGCAGAACAATTTAATTTTTTTAATAATGTTACCATTGCATATGACTGTAAAATAGCTCCAAAATTTTTATTTTCTGCATAATGAAATGTTAATATTCCCACTTTCTTCATTTTATATTCCCTTCTTCATTTCTATTTGTTTTTATTATTAGATTTAACTAAAATTTTCTCTCGCCATTCAATTATTTTCTTTAAATTTGAATGATAGATTATATACACCATAAATGCTCTATTATAAATTTTTAACTTATCTTTAAAGTTTAAATATCCTATTTTTGAAGTATTTTCTAAAAATATTTTCATATATTTATTAAATTCTTTTCTATTTTTAGCATAAAGTAATTTTCTAAAAGAAGTTTTTAAATGTATTTTAGAAAGTGTCTTAAATCTTTTAAAAATCTCGTCTACTTCAATAAAATTTCTTTTCTTTAAATAATTATAAATGATATCTAATGAGATAAAAATTCCCACTCTTTTTTCTAAATTATATATTGAATTATCTCCATGAATTATATAGTGATATAATTCATTAGGCACTACTGATACTTTTTTTGAATTTATGAGAGAAAATATATTAAATACCATATCTTCACCTGCATGTGAATTTATAGGAAATATTAAATCATTTTCTATAATTACTGATTTTTTATGTAGTTTGTTACAAGCAAACTCTACAAGTGCTTCTGTGTCAAACCAAAAATAAGGGTTATTATTATATTTAGGAACTTGTTTTGAAACTACATTTAAAATGTTATCTTCTCTGAAAATACCAGTTATAACAACATCTGAATCTTCTTCTAATACTTTCTGATACATTTTTTCTAACATATCTTTTTCAACCCAATCATCACTATCTATAAATAATAGATAGTTTCCTTGGGAATGTTCTATTCCAAAGTTTCTAGTAGCACTACACCCCATATTTTTATTATTAAATATC
>ERZ772974.2157-NODE-2157-length-12275-cov-2.822586_pt1 | contig 12275 bp, 10 predicted proteins | sample MGYA00580671_ERZ772974 | MGnify/ENA primary metagenome ERZ772974 (study PRJEB29015, sample SAMEA2738065) | human oral metagenome | biome: human oral; feature: human-associated habitat; material: saliva | place: China | collected 2218 ... | reverse complement strand
GGTACAACGTGAAGTTGATGAATACGATGCGGACATGCATCTCCGGCTCACCATACGTCCAGGCATCACCGGACTATGGCAAGTCAGCGGCAGATCACATCTGTCGGCCAATGAAGCCAAGCGCCTGGACCTCTACTACGTCCACAATTGGTCAATGCTGCTCGACATGAAAACCATTGCCCGCACAGTCGGTGCCGTCGTCACACACACAGGAGCCTACTGAGCATGGTTGCTACACCTGGGATGATCTTTGTCCGCACCCTTTCCCAACTTTTCCACCACCATCAAAGCCGCACACATGCTACAACGCACCCCTATCAGGGGTGGATATTTTGCCCCAATGATCACATTAGTCACAGAGATTGACAAATAACGCACGTTTTAGTTGTTAACTTTAGCTGAGTTTTATATTAATGTATTGTAGGTTCCAGATAGTGAGAGGCGCGCAAAACAGACGCTGCTCAAACTTTCTAGGTTTGAATACCACCCCTATGATAGGTTAGGTTTCAGACCCAAAAAGGTCTTTAACTGCGCTTTTGCAAACCAAACGGTTTGCACCTACTCAGTATCTAAAACTTAATATTTCATGATACTAACCTGTGTGATCGAGTTTGTCGGCGCTCGGCAGTCTCATGAAAAGTCCTATAGGACTACTTCTCTCTGTATTCCGTCTGAAAGGTCTCCCCATGAAGAACATCCGCAAGTCCGCCGTTGCCGCCGCAACCGCGCTCGCCCTGACCCTGGGCGGCGTCGCAGCTGCTCAGGCTGCAGAACAAGGCCTCCCCACGGATGTTGCCGCTCAGCAGGGCTCAAGCTCTGAAGGTGGTAAAAGTAAAGATGCGAAAGCCATTGGCTCCAGCGACAAGTACATAGGCGAAGACGGCAAGCCGAGCGCAGAACTTCAGAAGAAGTACGAGTCCGAGAAGCCCGCCACCGGCGTTCAGATGAGCTCCGATGAGAAAGATGCCAACCTCCCGAAGTGGGCTAAGACTCTGCGTGCTGTCACCGCCACTGGCCTGGTTGGTTCCTTCCTCGGCCTTGTGGTCTTCCCCATCATCAACTTCCTGAAGTTCCAGGGCGTGATCCGCTAAGGGCACACCCCTACCACAGCTTCCCCGTTTAGTGGACTCTAGGTTAACCCTTCCTAGAGTCCACTTTTTGTTTCTCCCGTCCCCCCATGTTCCTGGATATGCTAGGAGTTCACCCGTGCCCAGGACGGCCCGGTTTCCGCCAGTTCTGGGTCCAGTTTCGCAATGAGTGGCCGTGGTTTACTGAGGGCGGTGCCTGGCACAACGTCGATACGCGTCCACACCGCCTGCTGGTCACGGTAGTTACCCATGATCACAGGGTAGCTGCGTCCCTTTTCGGGTAGACCCGCGCCCACCGGTTCGACCGGCTGATCATCCGTGACCTCCACAACTTCAGGCAGTGCGGCCCACACGCCGTCACGCCCGAGGGTTTCGTGAACAGCCTGCGCCGTATGCGGAAGGAAGGGGGTGAGCATGGTGTTGCAGTCGCTGACCACCTGAAGCGCTGTCCACAGCACTGTGGCCAAGCGCTCGCGTTGAGTTTCATCCTTGGCCAGTTTCCACGGTTCTTGCTCCGCGATGTAAGCGTTGGCCTCGCCCACTACGTGCATGATTTTGGTAATGCCCTGCTTGAACCGAGAGTGGTTGAGGGCGTCGCCAGCCTCATCGAACGTACGGGAGGCGAGGTCAAGGATGGCCTGGTCGGCGTCGCTAAGCTCGCCAGGGGTGGGAACCTCACCAAAGTTTTTATGCGCCATGGAGACAGTGCGGTTGACCAGGTTGCCCCAACCATTGGCCAGCTCGTTGTTAATGCGACGGACAAACTCGTCCCAAGTAAAGTCGGTGTCGTTGTTTTCCGGTCCCGCGACAGCGATGAAGTAACGCAAGGGATCGGCACCAAATTCCTCCAGGAAGTCCTTGACGTAGATGACCACCCCCTTGGAGGAGGAGAACTTGGACCCGGACATGGTCAGATACTCAGACGAGACAACTTCGGTGGGCAACTCCAGCGAGCCGAGCTGTCCGACCGTACCCTCACGGGAACCTTCACCACGGTAGCCCAGCAGTTCAGCGGGCCAAATCTGAGAGTGGAAGGTGATGTTGTCTTTACCCATGAAGTAGTACGAGACAGCATCAGGGTTGGTCCAGAACGTGCGCCACGCCTCTGGTTCTCCGATGCGATAGGCCCATTCAATGGAGGCGGATAGGTAGCCCACAACAGCATCGAACCACACGTAGAGTTTCTTGGCATTGTTGTCTTGCCAGCCCTCAATGGGAATGGGGACACCCCAGTCAATGTCGCGGGTCATGGCGCGCGGACGAATGTCCTCAAGAAGGTTCAACGAGAACTTCAGAACGTTGGGGCGCCAATCTTGCCGCTCTTTCAACCATCCAGACAGGGCGTCGGCCAGTGCCGGAAGATCCAACAGGAAGTGCTCGGTTTCCACAAACTGCGGTGTTTCGCCGTTGATTTTAGACACGGGGTTGATCAGGTCGGCGGGATCCAACTGGTTGCCGCAGTTGTCGCACTGATCGCCGCGCGCGCCGTCGGCACCACAAATGGGACAGGTGCCTTCAATGTAGCGGTCCGGCAGGGTACGACCCGTGGATGGCGAGATAGCACCCATGGTTGTTTCTTTGACCATGTAGCCGTTGTCGTGCAGACCACGGAACAATTCCTGCACCACTGCGTAGTGGTTACGGGTGGTGGTTCGAGTGAACAAATCGTAGGACAGGCCCAGCCCTGCGAGGTCGTGCACGATCTGGCGGTTGTAGCGGTCCGCCAGTTCTTGCACGGTCAAGCCTTCTTTTTCGGCCTGCACCAGCAGCGGGGTCCCATGCTCGTCCGTGCCGGACACCATCAGTACATTCGCGCCGGTCATTCGCTGGTAACGGGCGAAAACATCGGAGGGCACGCCGAACCCCGCCACATGTCCAATGTGACGGGGACCGTTGGCGTAGGGCCAGGCAACAGCAGTGAGCACAGACTTTGTCATGGGTTTCACTTTAATTTATGGCGTCACAACGCACAGGAACTAGCCAGAAACTAGTCGGTTTTGGGTGCGCGGAAGCGGATGGGACGTCGATTGACGCGCGCCGCCTTGCGGGCGCGACGGCGCTGTTCAGCTTGCAGTTCAGCCCGCATTTCGGAGTGGACACGACGTTCGCGTGCCAGCCTCATAGCGAACTTTTGCTGTTCCTTGTGGTCGAGGTAGAGCGGATCGTCACTGAGTCCTCGGTAGAGGGACACCATCAGTCCGATGATCACCACCAGGAATGGGCTGGCCGCAATGATGGTCACGTTTTGGAGGTTAGACAGGGCGTCGTTACCGCCAGAGACCAGCAGGGTCAATCCGATGGCTGCGGTAAGCACACCCCAAGCTGCGGTGACCCACTTGTTAGCAACGAGCACGCCTTGCTGGCTCATGGACCCCATCACAGTGGCTGCGGAGTCTGCGGAGGTGATAAAGAACGTGGCCAGCAGGATCATGGCAACAATGGCTGCAATGGTGCCGCCAGGTAGGGAATACAGTAGGTCGAAGAGCTGGCGTTTCGCATCGCCCTCACCCCACACTGAGCGGTTTTCCTGCTCGAAGTGGATGGCAGTGCCGCCGAAGATACTAAACCACACCACGGTGACTGCTGCGGGGATGATCATCACGCCAACAACAAATTCGCGGATGGAGCGGCCACGGGAAATGCGGGCAACGAACATGCCAACGAAGGGACTCCAGGAAATCCACCATGCCCAGTAGAAGATGGTCCAGCTACTCAACCATGTTGCGGTATCACCGCTATCCAGATCGGCCGTACGGGATGCCATTTCAAAGAATGAGTTGAAGTAGCTGCCCACGGACATGGGGAGCATGTTCAAAATACTCACCGTTGGGCCAAAGACAAACACGAAGATCGCCAGGATTGCCGCCAGCACCATGTTGGCGTTAGAGATGTACTGGATTCCTTTGCCCACGCCGGACATGGCGGAGAAAATGAACGCCAAGGTCAACACGAGCACGATGCCCACCAGCACTTTCATGCTGGGCGAGGTGATCAGGCCGGTACGGTCCAGGCCAGCACCAATCTGCAGCGCACCAATGCCTAGCGACGCCGCGGTGCCGAACACTGTGGCCACGATAGCCAGCAGATCAATGAGCCGTCCCAGCCAGCCTTCTGCCCGACGTTCACCAATCAGTGGAATAAACGCAGAGCTCAAAAGCTGTTTTTTACCAATACGGAAGGTGTTGTACGCAATGGCTAGGCCAACGATCGCGTAAATCGCCCAGGGGTGCAGCGTCCAGTGGAACAGGGTACTGGCAAACGCATTTCCAATGTCATGTGTTTCGTGCCCGGGCACACCGTTGCGGTAGAAGGTCAGAGGTTCGGTGGTTCCGTAGAACATCAAACCAATACCCATACCTGCGGCAAACATCATGGCGAACCAGGAAAAGTTAGAAAACTCAGGCGCTTCATCATCTCGCCCAAGTCGGATGTTGCCGAACTTACTGCAGGCAATCGCAATGATGTAGAACACAAAGATCGTGCCAAAGAACACGAAGGCCCACCCCAGGTTATCCACCACCTTGGTCAGTGCGGTGGCCGCGAAAGTGGAAAACGATGCCGGGAAGAACAAGCCCCACACCACCACTGCGACGATGATGAGTGCTGCTGGCGCGATAACCCCCCAGTTCAACGTTGCTGAATCTGACTCCCCCTCCAGCTCAATTGGCTCTTCGACCAGTTCCGGCGCAATGTGCTGCTTGTGATCCAGCATTGCTGCGAGTTCTTCAGTCGCACTGATGGGAGTCTCCACCGCTGGGTCAACATATGTAGGATCGGGGTTTGTCATATCTTAACGATGGTTAGTTTGTTACATACTTTTCAAGCCCAACATGCTTTTCACAGGCCATTTTCACTACATGTTACCAATTTGTGATGTCATTTATCCCCAGTACAGAATAGATTTCGTGGGCAAAATGTAACAATTTCATTAAGATTTAGGAGCGGTGTGCCAAAACCGCATCATATAGCTCTTTCTTAGACACTCCGTGCCGAGCCGCTACCTCCGCACAGGCTGTTTTCAGTCGCTCCCCCGCCGCCACAAGATCTTCCACGGCGGGAACCAGCAGGTTCACATCTGCAGCCGCCTGTGTCGCACCTTCAATCACCACACTCACCTCACCGCGAATACCATCGCGCGCCCAATTGGCAAGCTCCCCCAACCCACCGCGACGTACTTCTTCAAACGTTTTTGTCAATTCTCGACACACCGCAGCGCGACGATCCTCCCCCAGCACCTCGGCCGCCTCGGACAGCGTGTCCGAAATGCGGTGTGGTGACTCAAAAAAGCACACAGCACGTTTCTCGCCACGAAGCTCCTCCAACCACGCCCGGCGCGCCCCCGATTTGCGTGGGACAAAGCCGTCAAAGCAAAATCTGCCCACCGGCAACCCCGAGAGAGCAAGGGCCGTGGGAACTGCGGAAGGACCGGGGAAGCATGTGACCGGAAGGCCGGCGGTGTGCGCGGCGTCGATAAGCGCAAACCCTGGGTCGGACACGCTGGGCATGCCGGCATCGGTAACCACCACAACCGTTCCTGTCCGTGCGGCATCAAGCAGTTGTGTGACGCGATCTTGTTCGTTGTGGTCAAAGTTAGACACCACTCGGCCAGTAATCTCCACACCCAAAGCTGCGGCCAACGAACGGGTACGGCGAGTATCTTCCGCCGCGATCACGTCCGCCTGTGCGAGCGCCTGAGCGAGTCGGGGCGACGCATCCCCCACATTTCCCAATGGAGTAGCCGCAATGATAATGCCGCGGGGCAGCGGCTCAACCGGGATATTCATAGTCATAGTCTCGCATACCTGCCCCATAGTCACCCAGTATTTACCCAGGTAACACTACCCCGATTCGCACACTCCCACTAAGATGGGTGCAGTGACCGAACCCCCACAGCAGCGTACGCTCCAGCTAACGCACGACGCCACGCACCAAGCCGCGCAGCACAGCCCCGATAACGGGGCCATTGATCCAGTGATTGCGGCGCGTGAACCGCACATCCTGCGATGGACCCGCACAGACACCTGGGTGTTCAGCATTATTGCCATTGCGACGCTGGTGTCGCGGTTTGTCTTGATTACTTTTGCCACCAGTGGCGGAACCCCCGTGTTCGACGAAAAACACTATGTTCCGCAAGCGTGGGACATGGTGCGTTCCACCACCAACCCCATGATCGGCGGCATCGAATCCAACCCTGGGTTTGGCTTGGTTGTGCACCCACCGCTGGGAAAACAGCTCCTCGCGCTGGGCGAATTCGTGTTTGGTTACTCGCCGCTGGGCTGGCGGATCATCACTGCACTGTTCGGCACGGCTACCGTGCTAAGCATCATGGGACTCGCGCGCCGCATCAGCCACTCCACCGCCGTTGCGGCTTTCGCCGGTACTCTCGCGCTTTTCGACGGCGTGCTGCTCACCGCCTCACGCTTCGGCATGCTCGACATTTTCCAGGCGTTTTTCATCGTTGCGGCGGCCTACGCGCTTGCCCGCGACCATGAGCAGATGAATCTGCGCCTGCACCGCGCCTACGTGAGCGGCCTGTGCAGCGTAGGCGAGCTTGGGCCACGGTTTGGTTTCCGCTGGTGGCGGTTTATCTGCGGGATTATGCTCGGGTCGTCCCTGTCGGTGAAATGGTCCGGCCTGTACTACATTGTCTTCTTTGGTCTGCTCAGCGTCGGGCTGGACATGTGGCTACGCCACCGCTACCGCATTCGCCGCCCCATACTGGGCAGCCTTGCATATGACGCATTTCCGGCTTTTGCTTCCCTGGTCATCGTGCCTGTGCTGCTGTATGTCTGGAGTTGGCGGGCATGGTTTGCCCACGAGACCAGCATCTACCGGCACAGCGCTAGCAACGGCGACATTGACCCCAATTCGCCCCTCATGCTGCTTCCCGATTCCCTGGCGGGGTGGTTGCACTACCACCAGACCGTGCTGGAGTTTCACTCCTCCCTTACCTCCTCGAACGGACACAGCCATCCCTGGGATTCCAAACCCTGGTCATGGCTGGTGGCGGCCCGTCCCGTGCTCTACTATTCCAGTTCCAATGAGCACTGTTTTCTCAGCGACGGCCCCTGCCGCAGCATGATTTACCTCTTTGGTACCCCGGCGATCTGGTGGCTAACAGTCCCCGTGGTCTTGTGGGCGCTCTGGTGCCTGGTGGTGCGTCGCGCTATGTACGTCCTCATCCCACTCGTCGCCTGGGCGGCTGGGTTCCTGCCATGGCTTGCCACCTTCGACCGGCAAATGTACTTCTTCTACGCTGTGCCGTTGGTGCCCTTCACCATCGTCCTCATCGCCCTCACACTGGGGCAACTGGGCAGCACCGGACAACCCCTCAACCAGCTGCGCGCCAACCGAGTCACGGGACTGGCGCAACGATTATTCGGTGCCACAACCCGCACCGGCGCGCTGTGGGTGATCGCCTACCTGGCGCTAGTGGCCACCATGTTCTTCTACTTCTCCCCTGTTCTCTACGGCATGGAGATCCCCGACAGCACCTACTTTGAGCTCATGTGGCTACGCAGCTGGCGCTAAACGCGCTGGCACGGCTGGACTAGTAAGGCTGGGCCGTAATCGACCGCCACACTCGACCAAACTCGCCAAAGCCGGTGCTGTTCAGCCACGCACACAGCAACGCGGCTGCGGAGGCCACCAACAATGCCAACCCAGCCAGTCCCTGTGCCGTCATCTGACCCAACACCAGGTCGCGGGTGGAAAAACCACAGCTAAACGCCGCAAACGCGCCGTAGACAGGCATGAGCGCCGCAGAAATATGGGGGCGCCAGGCCGCGAAAAACAACCCGCAGGCAAGCGCCAGGCGGATGGCCGCGGCGTCGACAAGCAGCCCCGAGGCTGCCGATGTGTCCACATCGGACACCCCCACCCCCGGTCCCACCGTGGACAGCGCTACCAGGCGATATGCCCACACCACCAAACCCAGTCCCACGAGGATCAACATCACGCGTGACAGCGCGAGCCCCAGGACGCGGGACGCGGCGCGACGGCGACGCACAGGCTCTACACCAGCAAGAATCATCTCCGATAGGTCTGGAACCGCGTCCCCAACGGGCACCTCAGTCAGGCGCAGCTGCCGGTTCAGCCGAGCAGCCTGTTCAAAAAACGCTTGACACTCCGCGCAGCCGGAAAGGTGCGCGTCCACCACGTCGTCGGGAACCCCCGTGTCCTCGCCATCAAGGCGCGCCGACAGCGCAGCCTGCACCCGAGCGCAGTCAATCATCGGGATAAGACACCGTCAATACTTGCTCGCCCCGAACCAAAAACAACAATCATCAATAGCGACACAATCAGCACCAACACGTATTCAAAACCACCATCGGCGATAAACAATCCCGAATTGAGATGCACAAAATACAGCGCCGCCAGCATCAACAACGCCAACGCACCAGCCGCCAGCGTGGTGAGCAACCCTACTACCAGCAGCGCCCCACCCAGCAACTCTCCCCCACCCACAATGTAGGCTGACAACTTCGCCTGTGGAATCCCTGCGGCACTGAGCTTCCCAGCTGTTTCAACCGGACCGTCCATAAACAGTTTTTGCCACCCATGGGCCACAAAAATGAGACCCAAGGTGGCACGGAAAATGAGCAGTGCGGCATCCCTAACAACTGGTTTATCCATAGCCGATAGACTACCCGTCAGGCAGTGGGCACGGAAACCTTCCACGCCCACCTGGGGACGACTGTCAGGGGTGTCACGTCACCGAATCGACGCACCGAACCAGACCTGCCTAGCCGACGCGGCGGGTATCCACATACTCGTCCTCCCACACCTCAGGCTCCTCGTGTCCAAAGTTGCTGTGAAAGGTATCAAGATTGACAAAGTCGGGGCTTTCATCATCCAACTCAATGACGATCGCGCCGGGCCGACGTAGCCGCTCCGGGATGCCCAATTTCTCATCGACTGCATTACGCACACCAAGGCGAGCGCGCCGCATATGACGGATACGCTGGGTACGCAGTGCGTTTTCCGCACGCACATGCCGGCGCAGCGCGTACAGATACAGCACGGTCAGCGTCGCCGAGATCACCAAACTGGTCCAGAACCAACCACCGAACACAAAGCCAACCACCACGCTGATCAGCACCACGCCGACGAGCGTGGCCAAGGTACGCTGGCGACGTTGGTAACGGCTCATGGCCACAGCGGCATCAACCTCGGGGTCGTAACCGCCACGCCCGCGACGACGCGCAGCAAAGGCAAGATCCTCATCAGTGAGGTCCTCATCCGCCGCAATTTCCTCGCTCAGCTCGGCCGCAAGAGTGGAATCATCATCGAAGGCATCATCGGCAAATTCATAGTCCGCGTCGGGGTCCAGGAAATCAGCCGGAGACATGTAGGCATCGTCGTAGTAGTACGGTTCGCTTTCGTCGGCCAGCTCGAAGGCATCAATCTCGTCGTACGCATCGGCCACAACAGCGAACGTGTCGGTTGAAGGTGGGCTATCAATGTCTTCAATGAACAACGGCTCGGAGTTCGGATCGTAAACCACTTCCAGCGCCTCATCGCTGCGCACCGCATCCACATCACCATATGGACGCTCAGCATCGACGTCCGCGTCTTCTACCGCCTCATGCTCGCTCACCTCATGCAGTTCCACCGCTGCCGCAGGATTCGGCTCAGTGTAAGCAACCACAGCATCCTCTGTGTGAGTATCCTCTGCGCGGCGATTCGCATTCACAGTTTCCTGTGCTGCGGCCAGCACCTCAGTGAGCTTTTCGCTGACGAACAGCGGTTGCGGGTCGTCGATAAGCCCATCGGCAACCGGCAGGCCCTCCAGCTCAACAGTGTCGTCGCTTCGATCCACATCCTCGACGCGGCCTTGCGCGGAAACGCTGGCATCAGCCTCGTCGGTCGCACGAACGTCCTCAGCACTGAAGCGGGGGCGCTTGCGTGGCGGCGTGGGAGTGTCCCCACCAGCAACAACCACGCGGGTTTCCTCAAAGGCATCATTAGTGCGACGAATCGGGCGGTAGCCCCGCAGAACTAAGGGAGCGAGGACAAACAGCCACACGACAACAATGAGGCCAATAATGAGAGCTCCAGACACGAGGCCACTTCACCTTTCGCGATCAACCATTCTTCACAACAGTCACAAAAATAACACGTTCTTCACGTACGTTAGTGGTGCGCCAACGCCATGCGGGGAGGCACGCCGCAAAATCAGACAGCTTAAGTAAATTTTGAAACTACCAAAAGTGCTACACGACCTGGCCTTTATGCCGCAGACGTTCTATACAACTGAGGGAGTAATCATCATCACATAAAGCTACAAGGTAATGGTCCTGCCAGCGGCCATCAATGTGCAAGTTTCGATGCAGGTAGCCCTCCTGACGAAAACCGTTTTTCTCCAGTACGCGTCCCGACGCCGTGTTCGACGGTAGGTACGTTGCCACCACGCGGTGCACGCCCACGCGCTGCAACGCATGATCCACACCCAACGCCACCGCTGCCGTGGCCACACCCTGGCCGGACAATGCACTATGCACCCAGTAGCCCACCCAACAATCCGAACCCACGCCGTGCTGAATCGCTCCTAACGTCAATTGCCCCGCAAAACGCCCATTCACCTCAATGGCCAACGGCACCACGGTCCCCGCATCAGCGGCACTGCGTAGCTGCAACAGTTGCTGCCACCACTGCCGCTTGGAATGTGCGTCCTCCCAATCCCCCATCACGGTTGGTTCCACCGGCTGGAGAATATGCTGGTCCGCAATACGCATATCCTGCCAATCTTGGAAATCCCCACGAACCAGCGGACGCAAACGCAGCACCATATCTCCCGCGCCGTCGGAACGATTCACAGTCACCGACTGCGTGGATTCCGGCCACCCTGGATGGATAGCGTGCCGGGGCATCATCGGCGGCGGGGCACCATTCCCCCTCCGACCTCTCCGGCCAAAACCAGCATAAGCACTAGGCGGTTTGGGACAGGAAGATAACTTCAACAACATCGCCTGGGCGGATATGCGTCACGTCCTCGGGGATACGAATCATCGCGTTCGCATCCCCCAAACCCGCCAGCAAATGGGCAGGCGCACCACTCGCACCGCCAAGCCCCTCCACCAGGTAATCCTGAGTTTCCGCATCCCGCATCAAGCGTGCGCGAATATACCCGCGACGACCTGGGCGGGATTCCAACGGATTCAGCGCGCGTGCACGAACGACGCGCCGCGCGGCATGCCGCTTCCCCAGCGCCAATCGAATGACCGGGCGGATGAAAATCTCAAAAATAACCAGCGACGAGACGGGGTTACTGGGCAGCAAAAACACCGGGATACGTTCATCTCCCAGTAATCCGAACCCTTGCACAGAGCCTGGGTGCATGGCCACGCGGGTGGTATCAATCTCACCCAAGTCGGCCAACACCTTACGAATATTCTCGTTACCTGAACCGCCGACCGCGCCAGAGACCACGATGATCTCACTGCGCAGCATCTGCCCCTCAATGATTTCCCGGATACGACGGGGCTCACCAGCCGCAATGCCAACGCGATGCACATCAGCGCCTGCTTCCCTACCAGCAGCCGCCAGTGCATAGGAATTCACATCAAACACTTGCCCCAGGCCCGGTTCGCGGTCAATATCGACCAACTCGGACCCCACAGACAGCACCGACATACGCGGTCGTGGATACACCAGCACTTTCGACCGGCCAACGGCAGCCAACAAGCCAATGTGTGCTGGTCCAAGTACCGAACCGGGGGTCACGGCGACGTCACCAGGCTGAATATCATCCCCAGCGCGGCGCACAAACGCTCCGCTGCGAACCGGTCGAGTCGGCATGACTCGCTTTTGCCCACGGTCGCTCCACTCTAGGGGAAGCACGGCGTCGGCAAGCGTGGGAAGTGGTGCACCTGTGTGCACGCGGACGGCCTGTTTCGGCTGCAAACGGAGAGGTTGTTGAGAACCTGCTGGAACCTCCCCAACCACGGGAAGGGACTTTTGTGGAGCGGCAGCGTGCTGCCTACTACTTCGTTCCTGGGTGTCCCCGTTGCTGCGCGCGGCATCACCATCGCCTTCTCCACGACGGCGCTGCTGGTGATGTAGGCTCCGCTCGCCACCAACATCAACGGCGCGCACTGCGTAACCATCAATGGCGGCCTGTGCGAAACCGGGGAGAGCCTTGGCAGCTTGCACCTCTTCGGCGCACATGAGGCCCATCGCGTCCGC
>ERZ772974.2153-NODE-2153-length-12291-cov-3.789310_pt1 | contig 12291 bp, 11 predicted proteins | sample MGYA00580671_ERZ772974 | MGnify/ENA primary metagenome ERZ772974 (study PRJEB29015, sample SAMEA2738065) | human oral metagenome | biome: human oral; feature: human-associated habitat; material: saliva | place: China | collected 2218 ... | reverse complement strand
TCTGGTTTATGTCTTAAAATAAGGCTGATAAACTTTCCTAGTTTAACATCATTATTCATTATTTTTCTCCTTTAATTTTTTTATCTTCTATAATTATACTATTAAAATCAAAAAAATGTGAGTATAATCACATAATTTTTAAGAAAAATGTGATTACACTCACAAAATTTATAATTTTAATTTTTTATTTTGACAATAGAAAATCTTTTTTCTGAATAAAATGAAGAAAAATATTTATCTATTTCTTCTGTTAAAACAAAATGATATTTCACTATATTTTTATTTAAATTTTTATCATAATAAAAATATCCATCTGTTATATTCACAACTTCTATAGCTTCTTTGTATCTTTCATTAAGATAAGAATGAAGATAGCTAATATCTGTTCCACCACTAGAATATATTTCTTTTTTTGCAAACTCTCTAATATCTTTTACATCCTCATAATAAGTCTGATTTTCTTTAATATCATTATCACTCCAATAAATAATGTCAAATAGATAATCTTTTTTCTTTTTATTTAAGCCATATAACATATTAATAAATTTTTCTAAATCATCTTCAGTAATAGAACCAGAAACATCAATAGCAACTACCAATTTACTACCATTAATCTTTTTATTTCCTTTAAATATAATTTCTTCGTTTTGCCTTTTTCTATTTAAATTTTTATAAGTTTTTATTACATTAATATTTAAGGATTTTGTTATAATCCTTTTTAACTTTAGTATATTTAAAAAATAATCTGCTTTAAGATTTTCCTTTTTTCTCTCATAAATAGCTCCTTCTGACTTTCCATAAGTTTTGGAAGAACTTTCATATTCTATTTCAAAATTACTAATTTTATTATAGATTTCTTGAACTTTATCTTGAAAATTTTCAGAATCCCCATTATCTTCCATTGTAATTTGTTTTCCACTTTCTTTATAAAAAATATCATGATTATCTAAATCAGCTAATTTTTTTTTCTCTAAATTATTCTTCCAATTAGAAATATAAGAATTTACTTCAGTCTCTTCTTTCTTTTTTAAAAATAATTCATATAATCTTTCTTCTAACCACTTATCTCTCAAAGTAAAAAAATCTGGAAAATCATCATAAGTATATCTATAAATATCAAAATATAAATTAGTAATATAGTCACAATATATAATTTTTATATTTAAAATTTTTTCAAAAATATAAAAAATATCTGCATTTTTTTGATTATTTAGCAATTCTATGCATATTGAATTAACATAATAATCTGTTATTATATTTATTAATAAGTTATTTTCTTTAAATCTAGTAAAATGATAAAGATAGTGATGTAATAATTCGTGAAAAATTATGAATAGAATCTCTTTATTTCCAAACACAAAGTTATTTTCTTTATTATTTACTATTAACTGATATTTTTCAATTTTTTTAAAATTAATATAAATTTCAATTCTTTGATTTTCAAAATTTGCCTTTGTATAGGCTAATTCATCTTTATGATTATTTTCAACATCTTTTATATCAAATACTGAAATTAAGAGATTTATAAAAAATGGAAATTCATTTATATGTTCAATAAGAAGTTTTTCAATTAATTTTTTTCTTTCATTTTCAGAAGAGATATCAAACTTTCTTCTTCTCCTATTCACTTTTATTTCCATCTCAATTCACCTATACTTTTAGATTTAATAAATCTGTTACTCTATATAATGATTTTCCAAGTTCACTAGTTTCAGAAACTTCTTTTAAAATTTTTACAGCTATCCTTCTCCAAATAGATTTATTTTTATTATTTCCTTTTGCTCTTTCTTTAAATTCTTCAATTAAAATTATAAACAATAAAGTATCATTTTTAAATACTTGAAGGATATCATCAAAATAATCTAAAAAATAATTTTCATCTTTATTTAAAGTTTGATTTATAATAAATTTTTTAGTTCTAATTTTTAATTCTGTTAACATAATGGCTTTATCTATAACTTCACCTTGTTGATTTAAAATATCTTTATCATTTTCTAAACCTTTATTTACTATAATTTGATTATGTACATCAATGTCGTCAAGTTGTTCAAGTAGTGTTAGATTATTTAAAAATTTTTTCTTTGTTTTACTTGAAAAGAAGTATTCGCCATATTTAGAAATATCTAGTCTTCCTGCTTCGAATGTTTCAATTTTTAATTTTTTCCATCTATCATTCAATAAAGACCACGAACCAAACTGAGTATCTTGTTCAAGCTCTAAGCTTGTATCACCATGACTAATAATTTCTTCTATTTTCATATCAGAAATAGCTGAAATGAGTATATCATTATATCTATTTTCTTTCATGAAATCTAATATATCATCTTTTGAAGGTTTGTATTCAATAAAAATCTGTCTTCTCCTCAATGCTGAATCAGAAAAATCGAAATTACTTATGTATTCATCTCCATAGTTTGAACTACACATAACTAACATATTAGGTGCTTTAATACCATTTATTCTTCTTTCAAGCAATCCAAATAATAATGGAGTTATTGAGGCTTCAGCTCTCAAAAGTTCATCAAAGAAAACAAGATATTTTTTATCAGGATTATCTAAAATTTCTTGAAATATTCCCATATTTATCAATTCAACAACTTTTCTTTCTTCTTCGAAACTAAAATTTTTTTTAAGAGTTTTTACAACAGGTAATCTAAAATCTTCTGATGACACTCCTTGTAGTCTAACTATTTTTAATTCATCTATTTCTAATTCTTTAATATTTATTAAGCTTTCAACCAATGAAGTTTTTCCAGAACCTGATGGCCCTATTAAATGAATTGTTGTATAAGGTAACATTGTTGTAATTTCTTTTAATAATGTTTTTTTATCATTAATTATTATTTGACCATATTTCCCTATCATGAATCTCTCTCCCTTTATTATTTAAATTTTTTATATATTATATCAAACTTTTGTGTCATATGTTGTCTCAAGTAAGTATTTAAAAAAAATAAAAAGGCTTAAAGTTTTTACTCTAAACCTTTTCTCTAATTACTATAAATAAATTTTACTTCTATGTTCAAAATCTACTGCTACAATAATTAATTGTTTATCTTGGATATCGACAATTAACCGATAATCCATTATTCTATATCCCATTCTTTTATTGCTTCTTCAAATGGAATTAAATTTAATGTCCCTTCAGATTTTGCTTTTAGATATTCTTGAACAAGTTTTAAATTGTATTCTTCTTCAATCTTTTCAAAAATGATATTTTTAATGTATTGAGATAAATTTGTTCCTTTACTTTTAACATAATTTTTTACTATTTCTTCTTCCTCATCATTAAATCTAATTGAAACAACTGACATATAATCACCTCTTTATTATCTAGCTATTTACACTGTAATACTTTTTTGGGTTAAAGTCAATCGTTAAACTCTATTCTTGGCAGATAATCTCCAAAACCAACATTTACAACACGAATATGTCTATTTATTTCTTCAATTTTAACTATTTCATTATTATCATTGTATTTTTCAGTTTTCTCTAATACTCCATCCAATGATAAGTTAGCATAAAAAATGCAAGAATCTGAAATTTCCATTATTCTTTCAACCTTGAAAATATCTTTTTTTATAATTTTATTATTACTATAGTATTCTGTTACTGTTGGGAAACTTTTTAATTCATTAATAAAATCTTCAATATCTTCTTGTTCTATTTCTATGTCATCTTTCAATATTTTTAATGTCAGAGATTCTTTATTAGCCTTTATCATATCACTTGGATAATTCCCTAAAAATTCAAACCCATATTCAGTATTAGCATATATTTTTATATCACTTTCCTCTAAATTTTTTATTTTAAAATATTTATCCATTTTAGAGAGAAAAAATAAATATATGTCTGAGATACTTGATTGTTCATTATCATAATAAATATCAAAATAATCTATATTATTAATAGTTTGATCTTCATTATAATAAATTATTTTTTTCAAAAGTCCATAATGATAAAAGCATTCAACTTCTATTTTTCTGTCTTTATTATATTTTTCTATTTTCAATAATTTTGCTTCACAATCATCAAAATCAACAGTATTTTCTTCATATTTATGTATGATTTTTGTTTTATTTTTTAAGGTATAAACTCTTTCTTTTTTTTCAGTATTGACCTCTTCACTCTCTAAATCATTTTCATCATCATCTTCTTCAAAAGAAAGATTCTCAAAAAATTCCTTAGCTTTTTCTATAATACTAGGATCTTCTTCTTCCATTCTTTTCATTTCTTCTTCTATTCTCTTAATTTCTTCTTCAAAATTTATTTCTTCTTTTGGATTTTCAATACGATATTTTTCTAATAATTCCTTTAAGAATTTTTTTTCTTGCTCAATAAAAGTTTCCTTTTCTTCCATTTTTATCTCTACCTCCATATTTTATAAAATAGGCTATTGTAAATTTACAAAAAATACAATAGCCTTAAACTTTTTTAATAATAATTTATTTATTTTCCTTTTCTAACATAATAGTTTTTCTTAGATAAGCAACAATAACACAAGCAGGAATAGTTACTCTCATAGCAGGTCCAGTAATATCAGTAATACCTGTAGCAAGCCAAAGTCCAGTAGTTACTACTACTCCAACAGGTCCTATAAGTAAAGATAATCCTTTGGTTAACATTGCATTTGTAGTAAAGCTTAATCCTCTTCCTAAAAGAAATTTTGTTATATAATTTGCAACTATAACAGTTATTTTATATGAAGCAAAACCACCAGCTTTAATAAGCCCTTGTACTCCAAGCATTATAGCAGGTATTTTATAGTCACCTATTCCTAATACTTTTGACAATTCATTTAACTCATTTTCTTTCATATCTTTTATCATTATTTCAAATATCTTTTCTACTAATTTATCTTCTCTATCTACTATAGAAGAAGATTTATCAAAAGATATTTTCAAATATTTTAAAGCATCATTTAATATTTCGTCATACTTTACACCTTTTCCAAATCTAACTGCATTTGCAATACTATCCCCACCAAATTTTTGTAAATCTCCTGCTAAAATTTCCCAATATTTACTGTAGTGTTCTTTATATCTTTTGTGTTCATTTGTAGAAGTGATCTCTTCCATATTACGATATTTTCTATCTGTATCATAAATTAAAATCTCAGCCAAATCCTTTAATTGTTCATCAGTACATTCCCCTAAAAATTCTAAATTTTCATCATAAGTATAAGCCATTTTAAATCACTCCTTTTTTAATTTTCTTCTAAACAAATATCTAAATATTCACTCAAAGAATCACATAAAAATTTTATTTTGTCATATTGTATTGAATAAATTTTTCCTTCCTCATTAGATATAATTAACATTCTATCTACTCCTATATTTTCCACAACAAAATATTTTTTAGGAAAAAATTCATTAAGTGCTCTTTCATCTTCTGTCATATTAACAACATTAAGATACCCATCAATATTTAATCCTGACCATTCAGTTTCAAAAAAACCAATCGCTCCAAATTCTTTAACATATTCTATGTATTCCTTTGAAAATTTAAGATTTAATCTTTTTTCAGCTCTTTCAATTTGTTCATCACTAGCCCCTCCTTTTTGATTAATATCCAAATCTTCAATTTTTTTAATTTTTTCAATTATATTCATTTTTACCTCTCTTTCTTACTATATTTTTACTTATACTTCACTTCTAGCTTTCCAGTGGTCACTTTTTTCTTTTTTAAACTGAATTAGACGATCTATTTCACTTTCTTTGCTTTTATCGTGGAGAATTGTATCATTCCCATTTTTTATATGTTCACTTTTTGTTAGTTCAGCGAAAGGACTATCAGATTTCTGACCTATATGATGCAATTCAATAGATTCCCCGTTTTTATCAAGTGGAGGCTTTCCTTTTTCCATACGTTCTTTATTTGTTCTTCCCTTTTCATCTTTTTGATCCAAATCAATATCGCTTCTAATCAAACATTTTTTTCCATTAATTTCTTTTTCTTCCAAACCAGCATTTTTATATATCTCATATTCTTTCATAGAGCTTATATAATCTACTATTCCATCTGACCATCCTGTTTCTTCTTTTATTTTTTGTTTTTCCTCATCAGTCAATTTTTTTTTAGCTTCATTATTTTCATTAGTTTCTTTAGTATAATTTTCCTTCACTTGAGATAAAATTTCAGAATTAGGATTTAAATTCTCATTATTTTCAATTTTTCTAAGCATTTCTTTAAAATCAATCTCAGGCTCTTTTTTTCCTGGTATATTTATTCCTTCTTCCATAACTGTAAGATCATTTTTTGTTTCTGAATGTTTCATTTTTTCACCTTCCTAGCTTATTCGTTTTCTTTAATTCTATCTCTTATTTTTTTTATTCCTATTTCATTTTCTATTAGCAATAAATCTTTACAAATTTTTTCAAAGTCATCATTATTTTTTAATTTCTCATTTTTAATTTTTCCTAAAATATTTGTAGCAATATAAGTAATAAATCTTATTGCTTTTTTTTCAGATTTTTCTTTATAGAATTCTTTAAATTTTTCTTGTAACAAATCAATATCTTTCTCAGATAAAGATTTTTGCATTAACACATCTTTTAAAAAATTTAAAAATTCATTTGAAGGTAATTTTCTATATCTAAAAATACCTCCTGTTAATTGAGAAAAAACTCTTTCTATAATGCATTCTTTCATTAATTTATCAATATCATTTGAAACAATGGAGATTGATTTTGAAAAAATTAAATTTTCAAATTTTTCATAAATATTTCTAATATTAGAATTTATTTTAGAAATATCATAAAAATACATTAAAGATAATAACATATTTATAGAAAACATATCTATTTCAGAATAAAAATAACCATTTAACATAATCTTATCTATTTCTAAAAATTTATCTTCTTGATTATCATTATATAATTTACTATCTGAAAATTTTTTATCTTCAATTCTTTTTATTTTTATCATTAGCGGTTGATATAATCCTTCTTTACTACATAAAGCATAACCTGTTTTTTGATTTCCTATGTAGATAGCCTCCTCACTTTTTAAACCAATAGTGTTTGCCATTATTTCTTGATCATCTTTAGAAGCTAATCTATGAACAATCTTATTAGATGAATTTTTTATTACATCGGGAGCTAATTTAGTAGGTATTTGTTCTGATACAATAACTCCTTCACCATAAGATCTCATTTCTGCTAACATATTTGTAAAATGTTCTACTGCTTTTCCTTTAGGATTTCCAAAATTTTCATTAGTTTCAGAGCTTGTATTTTTTAGTAATCTATGAGCTTCTTCTATAACCAAAATATGTTTTAATCCATTAGTATTTTCTAACTCTTTTCTCACTTGCATATATTCATTCAAAAATATAATAATTAATCCCATAAAAAAAGACTTATCTGCATCATCTCCTAAACTTTCTAATTCAAGAACTGTATTTTCTGAAAATAATTTATTAAAATCAGGAATGTTATTAGAATTAAAAATATAACCTTTTGAACCTACACATAAACTATCAATTCTTGCATTAATTGCACTTTTAATATTTCCTTTTAATTCCTTATCATATTCCATAGATTCAACATATTCATCAACTTCATTTTTTAAATCTTGCATAGTTGGAAATAAATATTTATGTGATATCTCATTGTATTTTTCATTAATCTCATCTTCATTAAAAGCATTTCTTCTATCTTTAATATCAGTTAAATATGGATGATGACCAAAGTATAGATTCCATCCTTTCTTTTCATAGACAGTTGATAAACATTTTTCAACTATATATGGCATGGGTCCATATAAAGCAAATGAAGCAGAGAACAAATCTTTCAATAAATCAATATGTTGTTGAGGATTTATTCCAGGAAGTATATAGAAAGGATTTAATCTTAAACTATTAAGTTTGACATTTCCTAATGTATAAACCTTTTTTTCTTTGTTAATATTTCTATATTCTTTTTTGGCAGGTTCTATAACTAGGAAAGGCTTATTTATTTTATCTAATATCATTTTTACAGTATTTGTTTTTCCCATCCCTGTCATTCCACATACAAAAGTATGTTTATTAATATCAGATTCACTTAAAGAAAATTCTGTATTTTCTAATATTTTATCATATTCACATATATTTCCAATACTTTGACTATTATTCACTTCATTATAAGTCAAAGAATAAAGTTTAGACTTTTTTATTTCAAAGTTAGGAATATTTTCACTAGGAATACTACAAATAGCACATAATTCTTCTGATGTCACAAGACTTCCATAAGTTTTATCTTTTTCATATGTGTTAAAATCTTTAGGGATAAATAATATTTCATTATTCTTTTTAAAATCTATCTTTTGTGGTACTAAGTTAGTAGAAAGATTTGAAGATATTTCTGAATATAATCTTCCTCCTATTATTTTGGCTACTAATTCATTATCAGAAGAATATGTAGTCAAAGTTTCCCACATACCTATATTCATTCCAATTCTCATTCGTTCAAGTATGGTTTCTGATATTTTTATCATTTCCATAGCCCAGCCATTTTGTATATCTAAGGAAACTGATTGCCCCTCTGTTTCACTAAAAGATTTAGTTATTGATGAACTATTTGATATTGAATGATTAGTACTTACACTTTCAGAATGCGATATTCCCATGTAAGGTGTCCCTGACATTCCTGGAATTCCAGGAATACTAGGAAGTTGCATTCCTATATTTATACTATCAGTTGTACTATATCCAAATGAGTTGGTTTCAGTGTGCCCTTCTGTATTAGATTCACCATCAGTAACGCTTTTTTGTAAAGATATTGTTCTTTTTGATATACTTGTAGAAGCATCTTTTATATTGATAATTTCATTAACTCTATTTAAAATTTCATTTTTTTGAAGAGGTCTACACAAAGTCATTATTATATAATTTTCTCCATTTAAACTTCTTATCAGAGAAGAAATATCTTTATTTTGAATTTTTCCATCTAATCTTATATCTGGAACACCTGTTAAATATCCTACATAGTTTTCTTTAACTTTAAATGAAGTAAAATCTTCATTAAATTTTTCTAATTTTATACCGCTAATATTCCCTTCTATTATTTTTGCCACTTCATTAGAAAAATTTTCTGCTTCAAATCCAATTACTAAATTGACTTTATTTTCTTTAGAGACAATTCCATAGTAAAATCCTTTATTTAAAGAATAAAACATTGTAATTATTTTTTGCATCTTATCAATAAAATATTCAAATAAATCATCAGTATTTTCTATAACACACTCATATATTCTATAAAATTCTAAATTTGATAAAAATTTTTGAGAATTTTCTATGTCTAAATTATTTAAGTCATTGTCTTTTATAGTAGTTGGATAAAAATTTTGACTAAATTTTAATGTTATTTGATTAAATATATCATTGTTAAAATTTATTATATCTTGAATTTTTTCTTTTTCAGCAATTAAAGCTTCATCTTTATTCATCCTTTAACTCCTTTTCAAGTTTATCTACCTCTTCATCATAATATTTTTCAATAGATTTTACCCATTCTTGTAAAGAGATTTTAATATTTTTTAAATATTTATTAATTATTTCATTCATTTTCTCTTTTCTTATATTTTCATTTTTTTGTGCAGTATAATACCAAACTCCAGCAAGAATTAATCCAATACTAACAGGAATTAAGCTTTTTATTATTACACTTACTACCCCTCCTGCTGAAAAAATTATTCCTGACTGTGCAAGTGCTTTTTTAAGTTCTTCTCCATTTTTGTAATCTATATTACTAGGAATTTCAAATATAAATTTATTATCAATTCTATTAAACATATCTAAATCATCAAATTTCAATTTGTTATCTATATTTTTATAGATTTCTTTTTTCAGAGTTTCTTTTCTTAAACATACACATATATCAGATAATAGCATTTTACTTTCTGTTATTGTTATATTAGCTGAGATTTTTTTTAATTCTTCAATTCTAACATTTATTGGTTTATCAATTTTGGGTAAAGATTCTTTAATATTTTTAATTATTCTATCGATAGCCTTATTTATATTTTCTCTATCTAATTGATTTAACATTTTTTAGCTCATCTCCTTTATCTTTATAAATTTTCACTTACGTTATCAATACTTTCATTAAAATTTTTTATACTTTCAGTATAGAAAATATCTATATTTTTAGTTATTTCTATAGCTTTTTCAGCTTTTTCTGTATCTTCAAGTTGTTTTGAAAAAGATTTTAATCTCTCTTTTGCATCATTTAAATTAGCTTTAACAATTTTTGTATATTCCTTTAAACCAATTTTTATATCGTCCATTACTTTTTTTTGAATTTTTGGAGTTATTTCTAATATTTTTAATTTAGTATTTTCATATATCAATTCTTTTTCCTTTTTAGGATCATTTACTGTTTTAGTAGGTGTTTTATATCCCCCTAAAGTAACAAACCATAAAAAATCATCAAAGAAACTTGCATCATCAACTTCTTTTTTTGAATTTTCCTTAGCTTCTTTAAACATATTTTCTATTTCCTCTTCACTAATTTTAGGTAAAATAGATTCTAATTTTATATCAATATTTTCTTTATTTTTTAGCAATATTTCATTTCCTTCTATAAAAAAACATTCTATTATCATTGTTTTTATATTTTCTATATCTTTAAAAAATTTATCTATTTCTTCTTTTATAATTTCATTAAAAGATTTAAAGGGATAAATTAGAGATTTCATAAGTTCAATAGAAGTTTTAGTTTCTATATTTTTAAGAAAATTATCTTTAAATTCATTTATTTGCTTTTTTATAACAGAGTCTTCTTCTGAACTAATATATTTTTTTCTAAGACTTTCTATAGAATTATTTAATGTATCTTCCAAGTCTTTAATATCTTCAATACTTTTTTCTATTGATTTCCTTAATTCTTTTGGATTTCCTTTATTTTCTTTAGCTTTCTTTATTATTGATTGTAATGTTGCTCTAATTTCTTCTGATTTTTTTATTAATTTTTCTAAGAAATCTTGTAGTTTATAAAAAGGAGCTACATACATAAATGGCTCAATTTTTTCTTTAAATTCATAAATTCCTGAATATTTTTTCATCTCTTCTATAAAATCATCTACATTATTTGGTCTATTATTTTTTTTATTTTTTCTTAAAAAACTATTAAAACTTGCAAATTCATTTTTAAATTTTTTATCTTCTTCTTTCATCTCATCTTCTGCAAGAAAATCTTCTAATTCGTCAATATCATTAAAATTTTTATAATTTAAAAAATTTAATTCTGAAAGACTGTCAACAAAAAATATATTTTCTCTTTTTAATTCATTAAATTTTTCATAAACTTCTTTTTGTCTTTCTTCAACATTAACTCCTTGTGTGTTTTTAAAAGTAAGTACTAGAAATGTGGTATCCTTTTTTTTATCATCAATACTTTCAAAAAATTTTTTAAAAGAAACAGAATCCATAGCTCCACCTGGAATAGATTTTATAAATATAATTGCATCAGCTTTTTTTATTGATTTCTCTGTAACTTCTCCAAATCCACCTACTGCTCCAACTCCTGGGCTATCAAGTATAGTCACCTCTTTTAGATAATCTGCTGGATATTCAATAATTATTTTTTCTATAATTGTTTCCCAATTAGTTTTTCTTATATAATTTTTAATATTTTCATTATATTCAGTTTGCTCAAGATTACTAGGTTTTTCTTTTGTAACTATTTCTTCTTTTAAGAAATTTTCAATATTACTTTCATTATATTGACCTTTAAAGACTTTTAAAAACATATCATTAACTATATTAAAAGGAACCCCTTCATATATTGATATATTATTTTCATCTTTAGAATTTCCTAATATAGAAGCTTTCTTATTTAGAAATTCTTTTACTGCTTTTTCTCCAATTTTTTCTATTTTATACCCATCTACTTGTTCAGCTATTAATTTTATTTCTTCACCATTTTTTATTTCAACAATTGAACTTGTACATTGTGCTCCTCCAGAAGGAAGAAGATCAATTCCTAAAAAAGCGTTTATAAAAGTTGACTTTCCACTTTTAGCTTCTCCTGTAACAAATATTTTAAATACATTATTTCTTATTTCATCAGCTTTTCTTTGAATATCTTTATCTAATTGTGAAGAATCATTTAAATTTAAGTTGTAATCTAAGTCTATTTTATTTGTCATTTCATTAAATTTCCCTGCTTTCTCAATGAACTCATCATAATTTTCCATAATAGCCCCTATAATTTTTTTTCTATCTTTGATAATCATAATTACCCCTCCTCTTAAAATAAAATGAATATTTCTTTTTTATATTTTTATTATAACAACTTCCCTCTGACA
>ERZ772974.2149-NODE-2149-length-12305-cov-6.117306_pt1 | contig 12305 bp, 8 predicted proteins | sample MGYA00580671_ERZ772974 | MGnify/ENA primary metagenome ERZ772974 (study PRJEB29015, sample SAMEA2738065) | human oral metagenome | biome: human oral; feature: human-associated habitat; material: saliva | place: China | collected 2218 ... | reverse complement strand
AATCGTGTGGGCAGCAATGTCTCGGAGGTTCGAATCCTCTCGCTTCCGCCAGGAATTAAAGATGACCCACTTCGGGTTATTTTTTTATGGAAATTTTAGAGATAATTTATGAGGTTTTATTTTAGGAGTGTTTTTAATATTATTCACTACCCTTGCCAGTAAAGACGGCGGCGAAGGTTTTGAGGATGATCTTCAGATCACTAGTAATGCTCCAGTGGTCGATATAGAAACAATCAAGACGGACGATTTCTTCGAAATCGGTAATTTCACTACGACCAGAAACCTGCCAGAGGCCAGTAATGCCAGGCTTAATACTGATGCGGCGTTTGTGATGGGCGGAGTATTGTTGGTATTCATTGACAGTTGGGGGACGAGTACCGATGAGCGACATGCTGCCTTCAAGGACATTAAAGAATTGAGGTAATTCATCGATGCTAGTTTTACGGAGGAATTTACCGACCTTGGTAATGCGGGGATCGTTTTTCATTTTGAACATAAAACCTTGCATTTCATTTTGGTCTTTGAGAGTCTGGAGTTTGGCTTCAGCATCTTGGTACATGGAGCGGAATTTATAAATGTAGAAATATTTACCATTACGACCGACGCGTTTTTGCTTAAAGATGATAGGTCCAGGATCTTCTAGAAAAATTAGGGGTGCGACGATTATACCAAATAGGATACAGATTAAACAGCCAACGAGAGCACCAGCAATATCCATGAGGCGTTTTAAAAGTAATTCACCATCGGTGAAGAGCCTAGGCGAGAGGCGGATGACGTTGGTGGTGCCAAAATCTTCTAGTTTAGTTTCAAGGGTTTCGATGGCGAAGCTGTCGATGGTGATGAGAGAATCGATACCCATTTCGCTAAAGGCTTCTATAAGGTGCTCGATTTTTTTTCTAGCAATGTGATTAACGTTGAAGATGACGAGGTCGACTTGGTGTCGTTTGGCATAGTCAAGTATTGAGAGGGAGAGCTCTTTTAATTCGATGTGTGCGAGAGGATTGGTTCCCTGTTGGTGGTTTTCCATAGCTCTTTTTGTGTTGGAAATTTTTTCTAAGGAGTGGATTTTTACTTTATAGAAACGACCTTCTTGTTTATTTGATAGGGATGATACGCCAATAATTTCGCAATCTTCAGAGTTTAATTTTTGAATATTGTAAACAGCTTTCTCAAGCGAATTGCTATCGGTAATAATAAGAGTTTTCTTGGTGTGATGCTCAAGATATTGTCGTTTGATGAGATGGATTAAGAATAGACAGGAGAAAGAAATGGTGAAATTGATAGAAAAGAAGGTACCAAAGAAGAGGCGAGGGATGCTGTCGCTGATGTGGGTGGTGTAAACGATGGTAGAAAAAATGATGGCCATGAAGGTATTAGTGAGGAAGGCGGCTTTAAAATGTCTGAGGATACCACGTTTTGCAGTGATGGGATTATAGCGATAAAAGGTGAAAACAATGAGAAAAGAGAGGAGTAGATAGAGGAAGACGGTGGAGTCCTTGAGATGGCGGAAGGCAACATCGGAGGGGTCCCAGCCGAAGCGGGAAAGATAGGCAATCAAAAACGAAATGATGATGGAAAAAAGATTTGAAAAGAATAACCCAACACGATGATTTGACATATTGTGATTATTATAGCATAAAATGTAACTCTTTTAAAGAGAGAGGACGGGTAATTCTCTGTTATAATAATAGAAAGGTGCAATTTAAGTTGTACAAGTTAACAAAGGGAGTTTATGGGGAGTATTTTTTCTAAGATTATTGCTGGTGAAATTCCATGCTATAAAATTTACGAGGATGAGAAGACCTTGGCTTTTTTGGACATTCATCCAGAGACGCCAGGGCATACTTTAGTGATCCCAAAGGTTGAGGTTGATAAATTATACGATCTTGAGATGGAGGATTATTTGGCGGTAATGAAGACGGTGAAGCTGTTGGCAAAGAGAATGGAAAAAGTGTTAGGGGCGAGAACACTGATGAAAGTAATTGGGACAGATGTGCCACATGCGCATGTTCATCTGGTGACTTTTGATCCAGATTACAAATATGGACAGGTGGTTGAGATGACTGAGTCTGAGATGAAAGAAATGCAAGCTAAGTTAATGGAAGGAGAGGAATAATGAAGTTTTCGCCATCTTATAATCCGGCGGATTTTGAAACTGACATCTATGCGGCGTGGGAGGCAGCTGCTAAGTTCTTGCCAGCAAAAGAAGATCGTGGTGGGAGAACGGGGCGAGAGTCTAAGCGTTACTCGATTGTGATGCCTCCACCAAATGCAAATGGTAACTTGCATATTGGGCACGGGTTAACGGTCGCAATTGAGGATGCACTTTCGAGATATTATCGCTTACGTGGACGTAGAACCTGGTATGTGCCTGGAGCGGACCACGCGGGATTTGAGACTTGGGTGGTTTACGAAAGAGAGCTCGAGAAGCAAGGTAAGACACGATTTATGTATTCTCGAGATGAGCTTTATGCACGAGTGTGGGACTTTGTGCAGGAAAAACGAGGTGCGATGGAATTACAGCTCCGTGCGCTTGGTGCTTCTTGTTCTTGGAAAGATTTGACTTTTACTCTCGATGAGAATGTAGTGAGACAGACCTATCGGACTTTCGAGAGAATGTGGCAAGATGGCTTAATTTACAGAGGTGAGAAGCTTGTAAATTACTGTACTAAGCATCAGACTGCATTTGCAGATATTGAGGTGGAGTATAAGGACGAGGAAGGTAAATTGTATGAGATTAAATATCCAGTCGCAAGTGGGGAGGGATATGTTGTTGTTTCTACAACAAGGCCCGAGACATTGTTTGGTGATGTGGCGGTAGCTGTAAATCCAGCTGACGCGCGTTATTCAGAAATTTTGGGTCAGTCTCTTTCCCTACCGTTAACTAGGCGAGAGATTCCAGTAATTGCTGATAAGCATGCGGATATGGATTATGGAACTGGGGTCGTAAAGATTACACCAGCACACGATGTGAATGACTTTGAGGTGGGCGAGAGACATAATCTTCCTCGTGTTTCAGTGATCGGGGCGGATGGATTGATGCTGCCGATTTGTGGCCCTGATTATGAGGGGTTATCTGTTCTTGAATGTCGAAAGAAGGTATTGAAAGATCTTGATGCGGCGGGGCTTTTAGTGTCTGAAAAGAAGATTAAGCATTCGGTGGCCCATTGTTATAAATGTGGTACAGTGATCGAGCCAATGTTGAAGGAACAGTGGTTTGTGGACACTTCTAAGTTGGCAAGAACGGCAATTGAACACTTAAATAATAATGAAATAAAATTTTATCCAGAAAATAAATTGAAAGTTTTGATCAACTATCTTGAGGGGTTGAAAGACTGGAATATTTCAAGGCAAATTCCTTGGGGGATTGCGATTCCGATGTTCAGGAAGGTTGATGCAAATGAAGCGGGTCCTGAATGGCGTTTTGATGTACGGACAAATTTATCTGAAATTGAGATCGGGGGAGTAAAATATGTGCGCGATGAAGATACTTTTGATACGTGGTTCTCTTCTTCGCATTGGCCAATTGTTTGCACAAACTGGGAAGAAGGCGTGGGAAGCGAATTTTACCCACTTAACACGATGGAAACAGGTGCGGATATTCTGTTTGCATGGGTGGCAAGAATGATTATGGTGGGACTTTACGTGACAGGCGAGGTGCCATTCAAGGAAGTTTATTTACATGGATTGGTCTTGGATGCGCATGGCAAGAAGATGTCGAAATCGAAGGGTAATGTAATTAATCCTATGGATATGATTATGCAGTATGGATCAGATGCTTTTCGATTGGGTATTTTGCGTGGGCGTTCTGCGGGATTGAATCAGGCTTTTTCAGAGAATTCAGTAGTGTCTGGGCGTAACCTCTGTAATAAATTATGGAATATCTCACGTTTTATTCAAGGAATTGTAGATGCGGAAGAAGAGGCGAAGGGCTATTCTGAGGCGGATGTTTCAGTTGTATTAGGCGAGGAGACGCAGTCTGCTGTACATCAAACTGGTAGTGATTCGATTAATCCTGAGGTTTATCAGTATACGACTAACAATATGGGGGAGGATTGGATTTGTCGAGAGATTAACAGGGCTAATGGTGTGCTTGAGCAATGTATGGCTTCTTATCGGTTCTCTGAGGCGGTTGAAGCGATTTATGAATTAATTTGGGATAAGTATGCAGACTGGTTCCTAGAAAGCCAGAAGATTTATAAGAATGTTTCCCTTTTGAAAGTGACTTTGGAGTCAATTCTGGCGATGCTTCATCCGTTTGCACCTTTTGTAACAGAGGCGATCTGGCAGAATTTATCTTGGACGGATGGTATGATTATTGATTCGATGTGGCCATCTGTGATGAGCTATGACGAGATTTCTGCAGAGAACTTTGAAAGATTAATAGAGGTGATTTCGGAAATTCGTGGAACTGAAACTGCACTTTCCAAATTTAATAGGGGTAAAAAGTTTGGTTTATTAGTCGGAGAAGATATTTTGGTAAATGATAACTTACTATTAGTAAAGTTTCTTTCGAGAGTACCTTCGATTGCTTCGACGAATGGCGCACCACGAGGACTACGTCTTGCTACTGTTAACCATGAACTATATCTTGATGTGCCAGAAAAAGTGGTGGTTGAGTTTAAAGATGAGCTTGAAGCGAAGATTTTAGCGATTGGTCGTGAACTTGATGGATTAAATGCGAGAATGATGAATCCACGATATGTTGAAAAAGCTCCGCAGCAGCTAGTTCGTGAGACTAGAAATTGTATTGAAGAAAAGAAAGAGCAGATTGAAAGATTGAAACAGCAGTTATCTGTAATTTAGTTCCCCTTCTTCTAAAAAAATAGGCTTTCAGGGCCTATTTTTTGTGGAATGACGAGGAACGGGATTATTTTTTTGGCCGATAAGTTGGATTATTCTTTTTGGCCGATAAGTTGGATTATTTTTCTGGGCGACGAGAGGTGGGGCAATCATTTTTTAGTGAGGAAAAGCGTTCTATTTGTATCATGTTTTGTAGTAGTTCCCTGTTGTTTTCTATTTTTTGATTGCAGCGATTAATTTTTAATAAGAAAATTTTGGTTTTTGATGTGAAAAAAGTATTTATTAATTTGTATGTTTTAGATTTGGTTTAAGAGTAGATGGTCATATTACGAATCTCGTATCCAAAAATATTGCGTTTCTGTTTGATTTTTTGTGAAATAAAAACATAAATTGATAGCAAAAACCGTGCTTCCCTGTTAAGCACGTGAAAATACTTGTGTTATTTTATAAAAATAAAAAATTTATGCTTGACATAATCAAGTTTTTATTTTTTAAAATGTGCGATATTTTTGATATGACCAATTACTGAGTTTTTTATAGTTATAAATTTAAGAAGCAGTAATTGTTATGTTTATAATAACGTGGATGGGTTGCTAAGTCAATAGGGTGTTAAGTATAGATAGAAGAAGAATGGGGGACTGTGGAATGAAGGAGGAATGTGGAGAAATTTTGTAGTTTTTTGATGGAATGTTAGTGAATCTTTCTAAATAACTTTTGGGATGAATTGATTTTTATATTTGATTTTGAATTTAGTAGTTTTATATTGGAGAGCGGGGAATCGTGGTAGAATTTATGTGTGGCCTATATTAGGAAATTTAAGACAGCTTCAGGAGCAACGGGGGTACAAGTTTGCTACAAAGAACATAGTAAGATCGTGAAAACGGTACATGTTGGTTCGGCAAATTCACCTGAGGGTTTGAATAAACTTCTGGTTAGGGCACAAGAAATTATTGATGAAGGAAAGAATTCGCTTTTTAATTTAAGTGATTTTTAACCTTTATTTTTTGAGGTTTGGAATTGACCTTTGTTTTTGATTGTCTTTTTTTATTTATTTAACTAGTGCAAAAAATGCATTAGTTAGCGACGGTTGTTATTAGGTGTTTTAAAGGTTGAACAGGAGAGGCGGGAAAAGGGAGTCTAAGTTAGAGTGGGTGATTTTTGGTGATGGTCGGGAGGGATTTTTTGTCTGTTTTTTATTATTATGAAAGGGGAATATGGGGTTTTGTTTTTTTAAAACTGAGACATACAAGTTTGGATTATAAGATTATGGATTTTATGATTTTTTGTTTTAAAAAAAACTAGTGCATTTTTTGCACTAGTTGGGTTATTTGATTTTTTATGTGTAAAATATTGTGCGACTTTTATATTTTTTTATTTTGACGTGATATTTATTGTTGATTCAGGATAAATTCTAGTATTTTTAAGTAGCGAAAATTGATGAACGTTCCTTTATAAGAAGGGAATTGCTCGATAATTTGTTCTTCTGAATTATTTTTGAAAATTTGGAGAGCATCAATTAAGGGAAGCCATTTTAGGATATAATCTTCCTCTAATTCATCTTGCATGTAATTTGTATGAAGAAGCTTGTCGGGTTGAGCGAAGAAGAAATAGGTTGTAGTGATGCGATTATGGCGCTCTTCGTAAATATTTCCGATGGGGCGGGGATTCTTTATAAGATAGCCAGTTTCTTCAAGAGTTTCGCGTGCTAGGGTTTGGAGAAGTGACTCCTCTGCTTCAATGCCACCGCCTGGGATGGCATAGTAATTTTTGCTTCTTGAATAGAGAAGACATAATTCTTGATTTTGGTTAATTAGCAGACAGCGTACCGAATTTCTAATATGTTGGTCGGAAGTAGCTTTTAGGTGAAATTCAGGATTAGTCGGGTTTTTACATAGGTCATGAAAGAAATTATGATCTAACTTCTGGATAGTGTGATTAATAATTTTTATTTCTTGTTGGCTTAGACCTGAATAAAGTTTTTCTTGCATAATAAATATATTATACAGGAAATGCGTTATGGGAGTTTTTGATTTATTAAATTAGATGTGGTCTATCAAAAATAAACGTGCGTAATTAATTTATTGAATAATAGAGCGGGGCATGATATTAAGGGTGAGTGGATCAGTGGGAGGGATTTTTGAGATTATTTCGAAGTAAGCGGCGGAGGCAACCATGGCACCATTGTCGCCAGAGAAGCGTGGTTCAGGGAAATATAATTTAATTTTATTATGCAGCCTGGAATTTTGTTGTTCAATAAAAATATCTAAATCATGACGTAGGCGCTGGTTTGCAGAAACTCCGCCAGCGACAATGAGGGTTTTAGTTTCGGGATTTTGTTTTAAGGCGAGAGCTAGTTTCTCTTTTATAATATCGACTGCGGTTTGTTCGAATGAAGCTGCAAAGTCGGCTCGTTGTTGGTCTGTTAGGAAGGCGGCTAACTTAGAGGAAGGGAAGGAAATGGGTTGATTTGTGGCTTTCTGGACTTCTCGAAGAACGGCGGTTTTGAGGCCAGAGAAAGAAAAATCTAGACTACCAGGCATAGGGTGAGGGAAAGAGTATGTATTTGGATTACCTGGGATTGCCGCCTTTGTGATGGATGGACCTCCAGGATAGGGAAGACCAAGGATTTTAGCGATTTTATCAAAACATTCGCCGACTGCATCGTCACGGGTGGTGCCGATTATCTCGAACTTTTGATGAGCAGGCATTTTGACGATTTGGGTATGACCGCCTGAGATGATCAAGGCGATTAAGGGAAAATCTGGAAGAGTTTGAGTTTGAAGCCAATTAGCGTAGATATGGGATTTTAAGTGATGGACTGCATAGAGCGGTTTTTGGTTGAGGATAGCTAGAGTGCGTGCAGTGAGAGTGCCAACAAGGAGGGAACCGAGAAGGCCTGGTGTATGGGTGACGGCTATGGCGTCAATCTTAGACCAGTCATCTTGATTGCTCGGGGTTTTGAGGCCAGCTTCTTTAAAAGCTTGATGAACAGCTGGGAGGATGGCTTCTAGATGTGATCTGGCAGCAATTTCGGGAATAACACCTCCATAGGCGGCAAAAATATCGATCTGTGATACCACAACATTGCTTAGGATTTTTTGTCCATCTTCAACAATTGCTACAGCAGTCTCATCACAGGATGATTCAATTCCCAAAATTCTCATAGGATAATTATAGTATGAGTATGATTTTTTGTTAACCTTAGGCTAATTGATGTAAGCTAATCTAATTTAGATTGGTCAATAAGTCTAAAAGGGAATTAGCTTGAGAATTTAAGGGAGTCGATTGGTTTTTGTTTGGAAGCTTTGATGGCTGGGAATAAACCAAAGAGAATACCGGTAACAAAGGCAAAGTAGATAGCGACGAGGCAGATCTCGAGGCTAATAAATGGCTTGAATGGAGTAAAGGTGGAACAGAAAATGGCAATGAGATAGCCAAGGAGGAAGCCGCCGATGCAGCCGATAAATACGAGAATAATGCTTTCAAGAAGGAATTGCATGAAAATATGTGTGTTAGTGGCGCCGATGGCTTTTCTAATGCCGATTTCGTGGGTACGTTCAGTGACTGAAACTAACATGAGGTTCATTACACTAATTCCACCAATGAAGAGGGAAATACCCGCAATGCTGCCTAACATGATGGAGATAATGTTGAAGAAATTACTGGCTGGATGTGAAATATGTGAACCGTAATTAACGGTGAAGTTACTGGATGAGCCTTTGAAGTCGGAAAGAGTTTTTGAAATTTCTTTGGCAGTAGTCTCTAATTTGTGATCATCTTTTACGGTAATATTGATTTGTTGAATCTGTGGATTAAGACTTTTGATTTGATTTAAATCAACAATGATTGCTTGATCAAAATCTACACCGTTAAAATTAATCGGGTCTTCTGCTTTTTGTAGGGTGCCGATAATAATAAATTTGTGACCTGAGAAGGAAAAAGTTTTACCAATGGGTTCGCTGGAGCCAAAAAGCTGGAGAGCAAGAGAGTGACCGATGACGGCAGATTTTAAATCGTTATCCTGAATGAAGTTACCAGATTTGAGTTCAAGATTTAAGATGGGCTTGAGGTCGGAATTGGTAGCAAGGATGGTGGCGGATTCTACGGTTTGATCGCCGATGGCAGTTTCATGAAGAATGGCGATTGGAGCAATATTTTTAATATTATCACTAGATTCCTTGATTTTATTTAGGTCATCAAGAGTGAGATTTGAGTTATTAAAATGATTAGAGTTTGTTAGTTCATCAATGATGCTATTGAGGTTATTTTTATTATTAGCTGGACGGACTAAAATTAGTTCTTGATTTAGGGCTTTGATTTGCGTGGAGATAAGCTGAGAAATACTGCCGGCTAGACTGAGGATGAGGATAATACTGGCAATACCAATGGAAATGCCAAGACAGGTGAAGAAGCTGCGAAACTTATGCTTTTTGAGAGAATTTTTTGCTATCTCAAAATTTGTACGAAGAAGTAGTGACATTATTTGCGGCGTCCTTTCGCTTGTTTTTTGTTAGTTTTTGATGCCTTACCTTTGATTTTCTGACTGTGGGATGGTTTTTCAAGATCTTCAAGGGTGGTGGTTTTTTTGATGACACGAACTGAGCTATCACTGGAGCTTGATGAGACAACAGGGAAGGCTGGTTTTGATTGATTCACTTCTTTAGTAGAAGGTGTTTTTGGCTTATCGTTAGAGGACTCATTAACTGAGATTTCTTCACTCATCGGGAACTTATAGGAAAGATTTGGGGTTTTTGATTCTGTTTTTTCAGATTTTTTAAGATTTTGAATATTTGGTTCGGGTGGAACGATTGGTAAGTGATTCACTTCACGGGATTCTTGTTTTTCAAGAATAGGAGAATAATAACTATGGTTTTCCTGGGTGATAGTTTCAAGGGGGTCGGCTTCAGAGTTATGGTAGGCATCGGGATTTTTGAAACCAACTTTTTGAATGGGTCGAACTTGAATAGGGTGAACTTCGGGAGGTGTTACCTCTTCGAATTGTCTTGAGATGATGACTTCTTCAGTTGAATCTGAGGATTTTTTGGACTGAAAATTAACCTTTATACGTTCAGGAAGATCTTCATCGGCGACAGTCTTAACATCTGTGGCAATGCGGCCATCAAGCATGTGGATTACGCGGGTGGCGTAGGAAGTGAGGTTTGGGTTGTGGGTAACCATGATAATGGTATTGCCTTTGGAATGAATTCGGCGGAGCTCTTCCATGACGAGATGGGCGTTATGACTGTCGAGATTACCAGTTGGTTCGTCAGCGAGAATGATCTCTGGTGAAGAGACGAGGGCACGTGCGATGGCGACACGTTGTTTTTGGCCACCAGAAAGCTGATATGGGTAATAATATTCGCGCTGTTGCATATTAAGATATGAAAGCATCTCGGATGACTTGATGAGGCGTTTAGTTTTTGGAACACCAGCATAGAGAAGAGGTAGGGAAACGTTTTCAAGAATGGTCATTTTAGGGATAAGGTTGAAATCTTGAAAAATGAAGCCAATTTTCTGTGCACGAATATGTGCTTGGCGAGATTTGGAAAATATGGTAGTGCGTTCGGAGTCTAGATAGTAACTACCTGAGGTCGGAAAATCGAGAAGTCCGATGATGTTTAGAAGTGTGGTCTTACCGCAACCAGAAGGCCCCATAATCATAATAAATTCGCCTGGTTTAACTTCCAGGTTAAAATCATTAAGTGCAAATGACTCGGCCTCACCATAGCCGAAACTGCGAGTGATGTTTTTTAATTCAATTAAAAGTGAATTATCTTTTCTAATATTACCCTTTTGACTCATTAGCTCAATTATAGCATGCAAGAGAAAAACTGGTGATTTATGTGATAGAATTATTAAAGAAAAAGTGGAGGAATGGTCGATGCCGAAAAAAAATACAAAGCATTCGAAAAAAACAGTAAGGAAAAGACCTGGAAAGAAGATTGTAGTGCGGGAAAACAGTGTACCAGAAGATGTTTTGGTGCATAAATTAGTGGAAGCATCTGAAGAAACTAATGCTATTAAAGAATCTGGTTCAATCGAGGACAGTAGAAAAGAGCAGGTAGGTGAAAAGACTGCGCAAATTAATGATGACCGAGTTGAGGCTGCACCTGCCGAAAAAAAGGTTGTAGAGAAAAAGAGCCAAAAGGACACTCAGGCCGAAGCAGCAGATGAGAAGCGTAAGAAGGTTAATGCAATTTTGAAGCTTGAGAAAGAACTAGCTAAAGATCGCAAACGTTTAAAGAAAAAGACAAAAAAGGAAAAGACTAGTATTCCACTTTGGACGAAGATCTTGATTGTGGTTCTTTCGTCAATTATTGTATTGATGATTGCGGCGGCGATTTTTGGGTATATGCTTTTGTCGCACACTGCTAATGTTTTTAAGGGTAACCCGATGGATATCTTGATCAGAACAGAGTTGGCACGTGATGAAAATAACCTAACGAATATTTTGATTTTTGGGACCAGTGAGGACGCGGAAGGGCATGACGGTGGGCTTTTGACGGATTCAATCTTAGTAGCCTCAGTAGATCAAGAGAGGAAGACGTCAAAGATTTTTAGTATTCCTAGGGATCTCTGGGTAAATTATTCCGTGCCTGGTGGTGAAACAATGAACTGTGTGGTTGGCACGCAAGGAAAAATAAATGCGACGTATATGTGTGCATTAAATGAGTATAAGAATAATAAGGATCAGGCCTCGAGATATTTTGCAAAGAAGATATCGGAGATTACGGGCTTGAACTTGCAATATTATATTTCGTTAGACTGGAGTGCACTGAGAACAGTGGTGGATGAACTGGGAGGGATTGATGTGGATGTCTATGCGGATGTTGATGCTGGCATTCATGATACCTGCCAGCACCTTGATCTTGCTAAGGGGATGAATTATGGACTAAATGGTAGCATGGCCCTGAAGCTTGCCAGAGCACGTAATGCGGGCTGTGATGAAGGTGGTGATTTTGGTCTGTCACGAAGTAATTTTGATCGTGAGATTAATCAGCAAAGAATTTTTAATGCGATTAAGAATAAGGCTTTTTCGATCGGCGTATTGGGAAAACCAACAAAGGTTATTAGGCTAATTGATTCATTAGGGAATAATGTAAAAACCAATATTACGATGGCAGAGGTGAGGACTTTGATTGACATTGCGACAAACTTAAATGGGGAAGTGGAATCAATTCCGACGGTTGAACAATTCGGGGTGGGAAGAATCGGAATACAAAGTGTCGTTTTGCCAAAGGGGGCTTCAACTTATATTGAAAGTTCTATGTTTAGTTATGGGGAATTTCAAAGATATTTGAGGAAGAAATTAATCAAGGTTGAGTAAAAAGATTGTTCAAAAGAATACCGCAAGGGCGGTATTCTTTGTCGCTATCGCTCCATGCGAACCTTAGGCTCGAATCCTCGTTTCTTCTTCGAAGAAATAAAAAAATACCCTTTCGGGTCTTTTTTACTTCCTGGCGGAAGCGAGAGGATTCGAACCTCCGATACATTGCTGTATA
>ERZ772974.2145-NODE-2145-length-12314-cov-13.884819_pt1 | contig 12314 bp, 10 predicted proteins | sample MGYA00580671_ERZ772974 | MGnify/ENA primary metagenome ERZ772974 (study PRJEB29015, sample SAMEA2738065) | human oral metagenome | biome: human oral; feature: human-associated habitat; material: saliva | place: China | collected 2218 ... | reverse complement strand
CAGAACCATAGTATTCTTTAAATTGTTTACCATCGACTTCGACAGTTTTACCAGGACTTTCAATATGACCTGCAAATAGTGAACCAATCATAACCATGCTTGCACCAAAGCGGATTGACTTGGCGATGTCTCCATGTGTACGAATCCCACCATCAGCAATAATCGGCTTACGCGCAGCTTTAGCACACCAGCGAAGAGCCGCTAGCTGCCAACCGCCTGTACCAAAACCAGTTTTAACCTTAGTGATACATACTTTACCTGGTCCGATACCAACCTTAGTGGCATCTGCTCCCGCATTTTCTAATTCACGGACTGCTTCTGGAGTTCCTACATTTCCTGCAATGACAAAAGTATCAGGTAATTCTTTCTTGATATGCTGAATCATCAAAATGACACTATCTGCATGACCATGTGCTATATCAATCGTGATGTACTCTGGAGCATCATCTTTTAATTGACTAACAAAGTCATACTCATAATCCTTAACACCAACTGAGATTGAAGCAATTAGACCTTGGGCATGCATACGCTTAATAAAAGGGATTCTCCCAGCTTCATCAAATCGATGCATAATATAGAAGTAACCACCCTTAGCAAGTTGTTCTGCAACATCTTCATCCAAGATGGTCTGCATGTTAGACGGAACTACTGGTAACTTAAAAGTGTGATTCCCAAAGGTTACATGTGTATCAGCTTCTGCCCTACTATTAAGGACACATTTGTTAGGGATTAACTGAATATCTTCGTAATCAAAGATCGGAAATTCGTTCAACATTTTTCTCTCATTTCTTTAGTTTTGACTTTCCTAAAGTTAGGAATAGTCTTGTCTTTTTACAGACGATTCCTTTGATAAGTTTACAATATATTCCTATTTTTGTCAATAATTATGTTTTTCATCATATAATGTTCGGAATTTCTTTTTTGTTACATTTAAGATTTAACAAGAAAATATATAGTCACCACTATTACCACCATTCCCAAAATCCAAACTGTTTTAAAATACCATTTTCGAGTTTTATGATGGAAAATAAGTCCTCCAAACCAGGCTCCAAAGCCACCAAATATAAAAGCTCCTAAGAGTAAATACTTCTCTGGAATTCTCCAATGGCCGCGTTTGGACTTATATTTATCAATTCCATATAGAATAAAGATAAAGAAATTCCATATTAAGAGTAGAATGCTAGGAACTTGTTTTAAATCAATCATCTACGTATAAGTCTCCTTGTCAGTTGTTTTATCCTATTTCTTTTTTCTAGTCAAGTCCCAACTTCTCTCGATTAAATCCAGGATCTGCTGGTCTGATAAGCTCTCATCAAGCGGGACACTGATCCAATATCTTTTGTTCATATGAAAGCCTGGGTAAATTCCCTTTTGTGAAAGCAAGTCTGCTACGTGATCATGTTTAAGGTTGACTGCTTCCACTAGTCCTTCTCTCCCCTTATCTAGCCTATCCCAAGGTATTTTCATTAAAACTGCATACCACTTTTGATTAGATTCATGACGGAGAACAGCCGTATCAGGAGATTTTTCCCATAGATATTCTAATTGGTTACCATATTTTTCTTGGACTATTACCATGACTCTCTTAGTCTGAGGACAAATAAAATCTTGGACATCAAAACATGACTTACGAATCTGATACAAAACTTCTAGACAAGCTTCCCTTACTGCTCCAACAAAAGAGCCTCTCATACTTTCCATGTGGACTTGAGGATATAAATCACCCGTTTCCTGATCATAAACATGAAATCTTATTTCTTTATCCACTATGGATACAATCATTTGAAAGTCATCTTCTAGTATTAGACTGCTATATTTGAAGATACCATTTTCCTCAATGAAACCAAAAGAAATAGCCTTCTTCTTATTAAATTCATAAGCTTTAAATATATCTAACATAAGTGAAAACTGCTAGTTTAAGTTAGCAGTTCCTTTCTATATCATTAAAAGACGACCTTGGTTCCATGAAGTTGATTGACACCTAGTCGGTCGATAAATTCTTGGCGATTGTCCATATCAATCCCGCCACCAGGTAAAATTTCAATTTTACCTGTAGCATAGTCTAGTAATCTCTGATAACGACTAAAACGTTTCTCTAAAGAATCACCAGACACCCCGGCACGAGTGAGAATACGTTTCACACCAGCTTGACATAACCAGTCGATGGCTTCCAATTGATCTTGGTCGCTCAATTCATCAAAAGCCATATGGAAAACTATTTCCATTCCATTTGATGCAGCAATTAGCTTTTCAAGATTAAACTTATCTAACTTGTTGTCAGCTGTTAATGCCCCAAATACAACCCCCTGACTTCCTGCTTGAGCTGTCAAACGAATATCATCAAGCATGATAGCTACTTCTTGGTTGGTGTAGACAAAGTCACCACCTCGTGGACGAATCATGGTCATAATGGTAGTTTCATAGTTAGCTGCAAGTTCTACTGCAGCCTTGGTCACTCCAAAACTTGGCGTTGTTCCACCAACTGCTAGATTGTCACAAAGCTCAATACGGCGAGCTCCAGCTTCCATAGCTTTTTCAATTAAAGTAATATTTTCAGCACAAAATTCGTAAATCATTTGATTCTCCTTGAAGATTTCTTTGAATTTATTATATCATATTAATCTGAGTAATCCCTGTTTTTTATCAAGGGAAATAATTACTTTTTATGTTATTCTTTATCTGGAATTACCTTAAAGAGGTAATAAGTTATGAATACCGTTAAGCAACCTAACGCGACTTTAACAAGCAAAAGGGGAGCAAAGTAGATAGAGCTTGGTATGATAGAGCCAGTCTTCAAATCGCTTAGAAGATTTTGAAAAACAAGCAATCGACAATAAGAGAAAAGGAGTTGTAGGTAATAAGGGCAAGGCTACACCAACTATGGCCAAGGCTAAAGAGATAAATCCAATACTGAGATAAATAATACGCATATCTTTTCCTAGTTATAAATTTTGTTATTTTAGTTTGCCATAAAGAGATGAGATCTGTCAAGTTTTAACTTAAAAGGACTGAAATTTTTATTTCAGTCCTTATTATTTTTATTTGATTTTTTCTTCTTCGTAATCCCCATTGCTACAAACTACTTGTTTGCCACCACCACGGATTTTTTTCTCCATGAGGAAATTACCGCATTTTGGACAATCACGCCCAACAGGCTTATCCCAAGAAGTAAATTCACATTCTGGATATCGATTGCATCCATAGAAGAGACGATTACGTTTGGTTTTACGTTCGATGATTTGACCTTGATGACAGTTAGGACAAGTTACCCCAATTTCTTTTACAATTGCTTGTGTATGGCGGCAATCTGGGAAGTTACTACATGCGTAGAATTTACCGAAACGTCCAAGCTTAATCACCATTGGACTTCCACAAACTTCACAATTAAATCCAGCAGGTTCATCCTTAATCTGAATTTTTTCCATTTCTTCTTCAGCTTTTGCGACTTCTTTTGAGAAAGGTTTGTAAAATTCATCGATTACTTTCTGCCATTCTTCTTTACCAACTTCGACATCGTCTAGTTTTCTTTCCATTTCAGCGGTAAAAGTGACATTGACAATATCAGGGAAGTACTCGACAATCAATTTGTTAACTACTTCTCCCAATTCAGTAGGTTCGAAACGTTTTGAAGCCAATCTCACATAATAACGCTTTTGGATTGTTTCGATAGTTGGTGCATAAGTTGATGGACGTCCAACTCCATTTTCTTCCAAGGTCTTAATCAAAGTGGCCTCAGAATATCGTGCAGGCGGTTGTGTGAAATGTTGTTCCGGTTTGCTATTGACCTGTTTAACAAGATCTCCCACTTTCATATCTGGCAGCATCTTATTCTTATCAGAATCGTTGTAGATCGCCAAATAACCATCAAATTTAACCTGACTACCATTTGCTGCAAATTGAACTCCATTTTGAGAGAGCTTAACGGCCATTGTATCAAAGATAGCACCCGTCATCTGACTAGCCACAAAACGATTCCAGATAAGCGTATAAAGTTTAAGCTGGTCTTTATCCAAGTACTTAGCAATTTTTTCCGGCGTGTTAAAGACACTTGATGGGCGGATAGCTTCATGGGCATCTTGTGCACCAGTAGCATTTTTCACCTTGCTTCCGTGCTTAGAATACTTACTACCAAAACGTTCATTGATGTAGCTTGCTGCTTCATTTTGGGCAACCGGACTGATACGAGTAGAGTCCGTACGCATGTAGGTAATCAAACCTTGAACACCTGTTCCGATATTAATTCCCTCATAGAGCTGTTGAGCAACCATCATAGTCTTACGAGTACGGAAGTTAATCTTATTTGCCGCATCCATCTGCATGGTTGATGTTGTATAAGGTAGCGGAGCGTTACGCTTACGTTCTTTTTTATCTACCTGTTCCACTGTGAAGTCTTTGCTAGTAAGATGATATAAAACTTCTTTTACCTTTTCATTAGTAGCAAGTTTCATCTTCTTACCATTCATGCCATAGAAAGAAGCTTGGAACTGCTTGGTTCCCTTTTTGAAGACTCCATCAATAGTCCAATATTCTTCGGGTTGGAAGGCATTAATCTCATTTTCACGGTCAATGATTAACTTGAGTGCAACTGACTGAACGCGCCCAGCTGACAAGCCCTTCTTAACCTTTTTCCAAAGAATGGGTGAAATAGAATACCCTACCAAGCGGTCCAAAACACGACGGGCTTGTTGGGCATCCACCAAATCCATATCGATTTTACGAGGTTCTTTAAAAGCATTTTTTACCGCATCTTTTGTAATCTCGTTGAAAACAACACGATTAGCATCATTCTCATCCAATTCGAGAATATGAGCCAAATGCCAAGAAATTGCTTCTCCTTCACGGTCCGGGTCACTCGCCAGAAAAACTTTATCTGCCTTTTTAGCTTCTTTTTTCAAGTCATTGATGAGAGGACCTTTACCACGAATATTGATATATTGGGGTTCATAATTATTTTCCACGTCGACTGACATACTTGACTTTTTCAAATCACGAATATGTCCAACGCTGGCTAAAACCTTATAATTTCTGCCAAGATATTTTTCAATCGTTTTCGCCTTAGCAGGAGACTCCACGATTACTAGATTCTTTTTTGTTGTTGATTTTTTCTTTTTTGTTGCCGTAGCCACAGTATCACACCTTTTCAAAGTAATAAACTTTATAAAGTGTAAACCATTTTTGAGGGACTGTCAAGACTTAACTCCCATAATAAAGAAGAAAAGTTTGATAAATTAAATCTTATTTGATTCTAAAATTCAAATTCTGATAAGACATCTTGTCCACTCGTAATGAGTTTTGCCCCTTCTTGGATTAAATGATGACAACCGTCTGAACGACCGTCTAAAATACTACCGGGTATAGCAAAGACATCTCTACCTTCTTCCATTGCACGTTCACAAGTAATCAAACTTCCTGATCTCATCTTTGCTTCTGCAACAATTACTCCTCTGCATAAGCCAGCTATAATACGATTTCTTGCTGGGAAATGATATTTTAAAGGTTCTTCACCAGGCCCGTATTCGCTTAGGAGCAAATGGTGTTCTCCAATATAATTTTGCAAACGTTTATTTGATTTTGGATAAGAAACATCCAGTCCTGTACCAATAACTGCAATGGTTTTGCCTCCATTTTGTAAAATAGACATATGAGCTGCCGTATCTATTCCTCTGGCTAGACCACTAACGATAACCAATTCATTTTCTAGTCCTTGAATAATTTTTCCTACAGATTTTGTTCCAAGTTGACTACAAGAGCGACTACCTACAACTGCTACTTTCGGTAGCTTTAATAGATTTAAGTCACCCTTATAAAAGAGCAAGACCGGGGCATCATATATCTCACAAAGAGAAAAAGGATAGACGTCATCTAAAATGGAGAATGATGGAAATTTTTCAAAGTCCTTTTTTAATTTTTCCATGCTTTCAAAGGTCAATTTATGATAGCTCTCCATAAAAACCACTGGATTTCGACACTCTGATGTTTCTGCTATGGTTTCTAAAGTTAATTCTTGATCATAAACTTCTCCATATTGAAGTACCTTTAATACCTGCTGATTGCTTAAACCAGCTTTCTTCAATTTATAGATTTCGAAATTATCAATTTTAATCTTCATATATATCTCCTTGCTTATTCTACTTATCTATACATTCGCAAAAAAAGAAAAAAACTTCCTCAACAAACCATTTTTGTTAAGGAAGTTAATAATGATTTTGATTTATTAATAATCTGGACGAAGAACCCCAGTTACAGTTGCTTTAGTCGCTTCATAGTCACCATCAATAACAACTTTGATAATCCGCTTAGCGTCTTCTTCAGGAGCAGGCACTAATGGCAATCGAGTTGGACCAGCTGCAAATCCCATGTAATTGAGAACAGCCTTAACAGGTGCTGGACTAGGATATGAGAAGAGGGCATTGACTTTGGGGATAAATTGTCTTTGAATAGCAGCTGCTTTTTTTATATCACTTTCAGCTATAGCGGTAAACATTTCATGCATCTCATCACCATTTGTATGAGATGCAACTGAGATTACCCCGTCAGCCCCAAGGTTCATTGCATGGAAGGCGTCTCCGTCTTCTCCAGTATAGATTAAGAACTCCTCTGGCTTATGTTCTATTAAATAAGCCATATTTGCAAGACTGGTACATTCTTTAACACCAATAATATTTGGATGCTCAGCCAAACGGAGCATAGTTTCAGGAGTAAGCTCAACAACTACACGACCTGGAATATTATAGAGGATGATTGGCAAATCTGATGCGTCTGCAATCGCCTTAAAGTGTTGGTACATCCCTTCTTGCGATGGTTTATTGTAGTATGGCACAATCGCAAGCCCTGCTGCAAAGCCACCAAATTCAGCTACTTCTTTAACGAACTCAATGGAGTCTCGCGTATCGTTAGTACCGATACCAGCAATCAAAGGAACCCGTCCTTTGACCACTTTCTGTACTGCCGCAAAAAGTTCTAGCTCCTCATCATGGGTAAGAGTTGGACTTTCAGCAGTTGTCCCTGCTAGTAGAATTCCATCCGTATGATGGGACAATAAATGTTCAATTAGCTCCGGAATAGCTTCAAAATTGATTGAACCATCAGCATGAAAGGGCGTTATAAAGGCTGTGATGATTTTACATTCTTTTAAATCATGATAAGACATAGGAAACACCTTTCTCTATATAAGAAAGAGGCTGGGGCATACTTGCCTTTGCCTCCTGTACTGTAGGGAAAACAACTAGAATAGCTAGATTGCAAAGGAGAAATAAAACTCTCCGAGTTACTGATTTCTGTATCATAACGCAGTGGTTGATTGGAACTACTCATGTTTGCAACATTCGTACTTACTAATCAACTGTGCGGGGGCAAAACTACAAAATCAAACTCTTCGAGTTACTGATTTCTGTTTTGCTCCCTATTTCAATTCAAATTTTAATTCTGTAGTTGGACGAACCAAGCCACGTTCATGTAAAGTCTCAGCTATCTGAACTGAGTTCCAAGCTGCACCCTTGAGAAGGTTATCAGATACTACCCACATATGAATACCTTTTTCAGCATCCAAGTCTTTGCGGATACGACCAACAAAGGTGTCACGAGAACCAACCGCATTAATAGCTTGAGGATAAATTTGATTTGCAACATCATCCTCTAAAACGGCACCTGGGAAGCTTGCGATAGCAGCTTTTACTTCATCGATAGGAGCAACTTCTTTTGTTTCAATGTAAACAGACTCTGAGTGAGCTGATAAAACTGGAATACGCACACAAGTTGCTGAAACGGCAATGCTATCGTCTTCCATAATCTTCTTAGTTTCCTTGGTCATCTTCATCTCTTCGTATGTGTAATCATTTTCTGTGAAGAGATCAATTTGAGGAAGGGCATTAAAAGCAATTGGATAGTGTTTCTTATCGCCACCAGAAGGCAGAATATCAGCTTTCAAATCACGTGGATTTACGCCGTCGTTCAAGACTTCACGAAGTTCGCGTTGGGTTTCAAGAATGGCTCCCATACCTGCACCGGAAACTGCTTGATAAGTTGAAACGATAATACGGTCTAAGCCCCATTTTTGACGAACTGGTTCAAGAGCTACCATCATTTGGATAGTTGAACAGTTAGGACATGCAATGATCCCGTTATGAGCATCAAGAGCATGGGCGTTTACTTCAGGAACAACCAATGGCACATCTGGATTTTGACGGAAATAAGAAGTGTTATCTACTACTACTGCCCCTGCTTTAACAGCATAAGGTGCGTATTTTGCAGAAGTAGAACCACCAGCTGAGAAGAGAGCAATATCAACTCCATCAAAGGCTGTTTCAGTTGTTTCTTCAATCGTAACATCTTGATTGTTAAACTTCAAAACTTTTCCTGCTGAACGAGCAGACGCAAGAAAACGAATCTTATCAATTGGAAGTGAAGATTCTTCCAACATTTTAATCATTTGAGCACCGACGGCACCTGTTGCACCAACTACAGCAACTGTATATCCCATAATGAACCTCTTTCGGAATTTTCTAAAAATTTCTATAATATGAACATTATACTACTTTTTAAGAAAAATGAAAAGTATTTTTTGGACACATTTCTGAAAACTAAAAGAAAAGGTCTGCATTATTCTGCAGACCTCTTTCTATAGAGAAAATTGTTTATATGGTTTATTGAATGCATCTAAAACATCAGATGATGTTTCTGCATATGATTTAGTTTCTGATAAAATTCCTTTAACAATGATTCTCTCAGCGGCATCATAATCCACACAAGTTACTAAAGTAATCTCATCGATACCCTCACGATCCTGAATTTCATCAACACGATCAGGTGTCACACGTTTAACTTCAGTGATTTCATATGAGTACACTTTATCTTTATCAGTTAGATAAATTTTCATTCCCTTTTCAGCACGATCTAAAGGAGAAAAAAGCATATTTTCTGCATTTTTAGCTGAAAAAACGTGGTGACTGGCTAGTGAATAGTTACCTTGTCCCATTACTTGGTCAGGCTTCATAGTACCAGCTCCATAATAGAGATTAATGTTATTTAAACCTTTAAAAATTGGTAGATTAAGCTCTAGCTCAGGAATTGCAATTCCCCCAATAACTGGAAGTTGCTGTGCATCCCATTGAGCAGCTAACACAGCTTCTGATGAGATAGCTTTTACTGAATTAAAATCGAAATTCCCATCTGCTCCCTCATTTTCTTCAAGTTTCTCTTTCGAAACTTGGCTAACTTGATATTTATTTGTATTCCATATCATAAAGATATTTCTAATTTGTGAGTTAAAAATCAAAGCCAAAGAAATGAGAATGAGGAACGAAGCTAAAATATTGATGAATAAATTTTTACGATTCTTTTTGTTTCTTTTAATTCTTTTACGAGACATTATTCTTCACTTTCTGTTTCGTTTTCTGCCCCAACTTCTTCCTTCTCCGCTGCAGCAACACTTGTAAAGGTCACAATCTTAGCATTATCGTCCAGACGCATGACTTTTACACCCATAGTAGAACGTCCAGTTTGAGAGATATTGGCGACATTGGTACGAATCATGACACCTGTGTCAGTAATAATCATTAAGTCCTCATCGCCTTTAACTGTTAGAAGACCTGCTAGTGGACCATTTTTCTCAACGACGTTAGCAGTTTTCATACCTTTACCAGCACGGCCTTTAGTTGGATACTCCGTAGCAACTGTACGTTTACCATAACCTTTTTCGGTAATGATTAGAACCTCATCTTGGTCAGTAATCACTCTAGCACCGACGACTGTGTCACCTTCACGGAGATTTACTCCTTTAACACCTGTGGCACTACGACTCATACTACGAACGGTCGATTGGTTGAAACGAACTGCATATCCCAATTTAGTACCAATGATGATATCTGTATCTTTTTCAGTCAACAGAACATTGATTAACTCATCATCTTCCTTAAGATTCAAAGCCTTAAGACCATTTTGTCGGATATTTGCAAATTCTTTAACACTGGTTCTCTTAACGATACCAGCTCTTGTAGTAAAGAAGAGATATGCATCATCACTACGTTCTGATTCGACATTAATGATAGTTTGGATGCTTTCTCCTTCATCCAGTTTCAATAGGTTTACAACAGGCAATCCTTTAGCTGTACGACCGTATTCAGGAATTTCATACCCCTTAAGTCGGTAGACACGACCTTTATTAGTAAAGAAGAGCAGGTGATCATGAGTGCTGGTCGAAACTAACTCCCTGACAAAGTCATCATCCTTGACTCCAGTTCCCTGAACGCCACGTCCACCACGTTTTTGGGCAGTAAATGCGTCTTGATCTAAACGTTTGATATAACCTTTATTTGATAGAGTAATCAAAACATCTGTCTCTTCGATCAAATCTTCATCTTCGAGAGTCAAGACTTCACCCACCATCAACTCTGTACGACGTTTATCAGCAAATTTGCGCTTCACTTCATCAAGTTCTTCTTTGATAATTTGGGCCACACGTTCTGGTTTTGCAAGAATATCTGCTAAGTCGGCAATCAAAGCAATCAACTCATCATATTCTGATTGAATCTTATCACGTTCCAAACCTGTCAAGCGACGTAGACGCATATCAAGAATAGCTTGACTTTGACGCTCAGAAAGCTTGAACTTGCTCATCAATTCTGCTTGCGCTTCTTGGTCAGTTTCACTTGCACGGATGATACGAATGACTTCGTCAATGTGATCCAAAGCAATCAAGAGACCCTCTAAAATGTGGGCGCGTGCCTCAGCTTTTTCTTTATCAAATTGAGTACGGCGAGTCACAACCTCTTTTTGGTGCTCAATATAAGCATCCAACATTTGACGAAGAGATAAAATCTTTGGAACACCATTTTGGATGGCAAGCATATTAAAACCAAAGCTAGTCTGCATCTGAGTCATCTTGAATAGGTTATTCAAAATAACGTTAGCCGATGCGTCACGTCTAACTTCTATAACAAAGCGGACACCCTCACGGTTAGATTCATCACGAACAGCTGTAATGCCATCGATACGTTTTTCCTGAACTAAGCGCACAATATGCTCATGAACTTTAGTCTTATTAACCATATACGGGAATTCCGTAACAACAATACGCTCACGACCAGTTTTTGTTTCCTCAATTTCAGTACGAGAACGAAGAACAATCGAACCTTTACCAGTTTCATAAGCCTTATGGATACCAGATCTACCCATGACTAGGGCTCCCGTTGGGAAGTCTGGCCCAGGTAAAACTTCCATCAAATCTTTGGTGGTAACTTCTGGATTGTCCATAACCAACTTAACAGCATCAATGGTTTCACCCAAGTTATGTGGCGGAATATTGGTTGCCATACCAACGGCAATACCTGTAGCACCATTAACTAAAAGATTTGGAAAGCGTGCTGGCAGCACCATCGGTTCACGTTCATTGGCATCATAGTTATCAACAAAATCAACAGTATTTTTATTGATATCTCGAAGCATTTCAAGTGCAATTTTGCTCATACGAGCTTCAGTATAACGTTGGGCAGCGGCACCATCACCATCCATAGAACCAAAGTTTCCATGTCCATCAACAAGCATATAGCGATAGCTCCACCATTGAGCCATACGAACCATTGCTTCGTAAATTGAAGAATCGCCATGCGGATGGTATTTACCCATGACATCCCCGGTAATACGAGCAGATTTCTTATGAGGTTTGTCAGGCGTAACTCCCAATTCATTCATACCATATAAAATACGGCGATGAACAGGCTTTAACCCATCTCGGACATCAGGAAGAGCCCGCGATACGATAACACTCATAGCATAATCGATAAAGCTGGTCTTCATCTCCTTGGTCAGATTGACATTCACTAAATTTTTATCTTGCATTAACAAATGCCTCGTTTCACTATTAGTAATTACATATATTATACCATAGTTTAGACTATTTTACAGTCTGGCAACACGTGTAAAACGTTTACATGTTTATCTAGAAGGTATATCCGTGACAAAGCTTAACAAAAGTGATAGAATGAAATCAAATGGGGTACCCCTAAATAAAAAAAAGGAGATGTTTAGACAAATGACAGCAACTAAACAACACAAAAAAGTTATCCTAGTCGGTGACGGTGCCGTAGGTTCATCTTACGCTTTTGCCCTCGTAACACAAGGAATTGCACAAGAACTTGGTATCATTGAAATTCCTCAATTGTTTGAAAAAGCAGTTGGTGATGCTGAAGACCTTAGCCACGCGCTTGCTTTTACTTCACCTAAGAAAATCTATGCAGCTAAGTACGAAGACTGTGCGGATGCGGACCTTGTAGTTATCACTGCTGGTGCTCCACAAAAACCAGGTGAAACTCGTCTTG
>ERZ772974.2140-NODE-2140-length-12334-cov-10.751527_pt1 | contig 12334 bp, 9 predicted proteins | sample MGYA00580671_ERZ772974 | MGnify/ENA primary metagenome ERZ772974 (study PRJEB29015, sample SAMEA2738065) | human oral metagenome | biome: human oral; feature: human-associated habitat; material: saliva | place: China | collected 2218 ... | reverse complement strand
AGGCGGTGAAGGAGAACCTGCTGACGGACTACAAGGTCATCATCCTGACGGTCAGTGAGGAGGAGGTGTCGCAGCACTATCAGGCGATCGCGGAGATGGGCGGCGAGCTGAACCTGGACACGGCCGCGAAGCTGACGGGCTGCTGGAACGCGCTGGCGAAGCGCAAGAACCGTGGCTCGGACGTGGACTACGGCGAGGATCGTGCGCCGATGCGCCGCGCCGTGGCTTTCTGTAAGGACATCAAGGCTTCGAAGGCGGTTGCGACGCAGTTCCCGGACCTGGTGAACGGTCCCTTTGGCTTGAGCGACCTGAGCAACGACGACGCGTCGGATAATCTGCAGGTCGAGTGCCGTCACGTGGACGGCACGATGAATGCGGCGGTGCGTGCGCGCGAAATGGACTGGCTGACGGAGGGCGCGGGCACGGACGAGGTCCCTGTGTGCCGCATCCTGACGAACGCGCGCTGCCTGAGCGAGGGCGTAGACGTGCCCACGCTGGACGCGGTGTTGTTCCTGTCGCCGCGCAAGTCGCAGGTGGACGTCATTCAGGCGGTGGGCCGCGTGATGCGGCGCGCGGAGGGTAAGGATTTCGGGTACATCATCCTGCCCGTGGCGGTGCCGGCGGGCATGGCGCCGGAGCGCGCGCTGGACGACAACAAGCGCTTCCAGGTCGTGTGGCAGGTCCTCAAGGCCCTGCGCGCGCACGACGAGCGCCTCGACGCGGCGATCAACTCGATGGAGCTCAACGGCCAGGGGCCGGAGAACATCATCGTTGAGCAGGTGTCCCTCGAGAAGGCGAAGAAGCAGGACGATCCGCTCGGGGGCAGTGCGCCCGATGGGGACGAGGCCGGGGCCGGGTCCTCGGGGTCGGGCGCGGACGGCGTGGCCCAGGGCATCCAGGGTCAGCTGACGCTGCTGCCCTCGGATTGGAAGGAGTCGGTGTTCGGCCGGATCGTGAAGAAGGTGGGCTCGTCCCTGTACTGGGAGGACTGGTCCAAGGACATCGCGACGGTCGCGGACCGCTACATTCACCTCATCGATCGCCTGTTGGAGGATCCGGAGCGCCAGGACGCCTTCCAGGAGTTCGTGAACGCGCTGCGCGCGACGCTGAACCCAGCCGTGGACAACGAGTCCGCGGTGGAGATGCTGGCCCAGCATATTCTCACCGCGCCGCTCTTTGACGCGATGTTCCCGGATCATTCGTTCTCGAAGCATAACCCGGTGAGCCGCGCGATGAACACGATCCTTGAGATGCTTACCGATCATTCGATGCTCGAGAATGAGCACCACGATCTGGATTCCTTCTACCGGTCACTAGTCCAGCACATCGAGGCCGTGCACACCCTGGCGGGCAAGCAGGAGATCATGCGCACGCTCTATGATCACTTCTTCTCGCAGGCCCTCCCGCGGATGAGCGAGCGCCTAGGGATCGTCTTCATGCCCATCGAGGTAATGAACTTCATCATCCGCAGCGCGGACAACACGATGCGCACAGCCTTTGGGTAGAGCCTCGGGGAACCCGGGGTCTCGATCATCGAAACTTCTCTGCCAGAATAGATACAATCTGGCGGGTTATATGAGCTGGCGGCGTGAGTGGTTCATGCCTGTTGGCCATAGTTCAAATGATGAACTCGCGACCTATTCTCATCCGTACTATCCAAATCCTTGATGTGAGGTGCCAAAGTGGACTGGAGTTCTTGGATTTCAGCTGGCGCAGCGGTCTTGTCCGCGTTAGGTGGAGGCTTTGCCTACTATCAAGCCCAGTTTTCAAAGAAAGCTAAGACTGATGCTGCTCAAGAACGGGAGATGGCTGAACGAGCAGAACAACGTGCTATCGAAGTCGCGGAGGCCGCAAAACTTCACTTGGAAGCTATCGATAAGCAAACAGCGATTTTCCGAGAGCAAGCTTCTCAGCTAGAGGCTATTGCTAAGGCACTGGGAGCTGGCATGCTTGTGGCAGATATCGATTTTACCATATCTCAGCACCCCAGTCTCGAAAAGCGTAGTCGGTCTACGTTTGCGCTCGTGAACAATCGAGACGTGCCATTATCGATTGAACGCGTGAGGAATCGTGATCAGTTTTTACGAATCGATCTTGATGATCGATTCGATATCGAACCTCACGCACAGAAAACTTTCATTGCCGTGGGAGCATTGGGGCACCCGCTTCCTGACAATCTCTCGTTAGACGAGGTAGGGGAAGATCAGCCCCTTAACATCCCGATTCCCATTGATTAGCCATGTTAAGAATGCAAGAGCATTGTCTTTGAACTTCCGTCCCTGAATGGGCAGTAGTGGGGGGTGCTGTCATACTCTAGGTGGCGGCAGGCTGGTGGTGATAACCCACGGATATGGCAAAGCGCCCCAACCCACCAAGGGCTGGTGGATGAGGGCGCAATGCCAAACAGGGCCAGAGGTCAGGAGAGCTTGCGATTGACGATCGCCTGCACACTCTCGTAAAGGTGGCCAAGCCGTATCCTGTGCTACCTCGCCAGCATGTCCAAGCAGTCGTTCTTCGCACTCGATGCCACCGGTGCCCTGAGGTCGGAAGCGCAAGAGGTCATCGCCGCATACACGGTCATCTCGCTCGACACCGACGAAGAGTCCTTCTTCGGCTACATCACGAGCTTGTCCACTGACAAACGCCCCACATTCGGGATCCCTGCCGATCGGCTGCCCGCATTCCGCAGGAAGCGTTAAGGCAAGGGCGGCAGGGGCGGGCAACTTGAGCTCGCTTCGACGAGTTTCACTGACCAATCCGCATGATTCTGGGGCACACGGCCCTGCCTCGCCCCTCCTTGAGTGCCGAGAACAGATAATGGAAGACAGCGTCTCTCCTCGCGGCTGCTCCGAGCATCGAGCTGAGACAACCAAGGCAGTCGCGATGCTCCACGTTGGAGCAGGCGAGGAGGAGATGTGAGCGAGCAGGTGCAACTAGTTAAGTCGAAGCAGCGTGTGGTCGACCATGGTGAGGTCTTCACCCCGACATGGATGGTGAACGACATGCTCGACCTGGTCAAGGATGAGTCGGAGCGTATCGATGCTCGCGTCCTGGAGCCGGCCTGTGGTGAGGGTGCCTTCCTCCAGGAGATCCTGCGCCGCAAGCTCACAACCGTACAAGCCCGATACAGCAGGAACGACTTCGAGCGCCGCCACTACGCGCTCCTGGCCCTCATGAACACCTATGGTATCGAGCTGCTTGCCGACAATGCTAAGATCTGCCGCACCAATCTCCTCGCTATCTTCACGGATTTCATTGGCGAGGATCTTGACGGCACGTGGGCAGCGGCGGCTCGCGCAGTTCTGGCGATCAACATCGTGCAGGCTGATGCTCTAACTATGACGATCCCCAGCGGTGAGCCCCTGACCTTTGCCGAGTGGGGCTACCTTGGGGCGGGCAAGTTCCAACGGCGAGACTTCCAGTATCAGGACCTCACCAAGAGAGCAGCCTTTGGCGAAGATACCCTCTTCGGCTCCATGGATATGGCCGAGATCTTCACCCCAGATACCTCTTTTCCTCCGATGACTGTGGCAGAGATTGCCGCTAGAGGAGCGCAGCCAGCATGAGTGCGTTGAACCTCCTGTTGAACAAGCACAACCCAGATGTGCTCACCTGCATCGCGAACCTTTCAAACGATGAAGTGTTCACACCTCCAGAAATGGCTGCAGCCATGCTTGACCTCGCAACCGAAGCGTGGGCACGTGACCACAATGGAGAGAACCTGTGGGCAAACCCGAATGCCCGGGTGCTGGATCCCTTCGTGAAAACTGGAGTCTTCTTGCGGGAGGCGGCTCGCCGCTTCAGTGAAGGACTCGTAGCAGTTATTCCTGACCCCCAGGAGCGGGTCAACCACATCCTCACCAAGCAGGTTTACGGGATAGCTATCACTGAGCTCACCGCCCTTATGGCCCGCCGCAGCATCTACTGCTCGAAGTACGCCAACAGTGAGCACTCCATCTGCACGGCCTTCGACACCCCAGAAGGCAATATCTGGTTTGAACGCACCGAGCACACCTGGGATGACAAAACCGGCACACGCGAGAGCCGCGTTGACCCCCTCTCCGGTGAGGAAATCTTTATCCGCACTGGCCGGCGCTGCTCCTACTGCGGGGCTGGGGAAGAAGACTATGGGCGCGATGAAGATCTCGAGACCCACGCCTACGCCTTCATCCACACAAACAATATTAAGCAACGAATCACCGAACTATTTGGAGCCAACATGCACTTCGACCTGGTCATCGGAAACCCGCCATACCAGCTGTCTGACGGCGGTCATAACGCGTCGGCAAGCCCGATCTACCAGTTGTTCGTGGAATCAGCGAAAGACCTTGACCCCGAACATATGGTCATGGTGACCCCCTCACGTTGGTTCGCAGGAGGGAAAGGTCTCAATGATTACCGAGATGAGATGCTCCACGATCATCGGTTGCGCTCCTTAGTTGACTACCCCAAGCTGTACGAGGCATTTCCTGGTGTAAAGATCCGGGGTGGAGTCTCATACTTCTTGTGGTCACGCACTTATGACGGACCATGCAGTATCCAGACCATGTGGGACGGGCACCCTGCAGGCCCAGCGGTGGAGCGCTACTTGGATGAATTTGATGTTCTGGTTCGACGAAACGAAGCAGTACCGATCTTGCAGAAGGTGCGTACAGCAGGCGGGTTGACAATGGAGGCGATTGTTTCTCCTAACAAGCCTTTCGGATTCCGCACGTACTTCCATGGGTGTGAGTCATCGCGAACACTGGCTGACCCCATCAAATTATTTGGATCACAGAAGATCTCATGGCTTGAGCGTTCCGAGATCAAAGAAAACCTGGAATGGGTGGATCGATGGAAGGTGCTCATGACACGCGTCCAAGGTACGAGCGCAGCGGTGGAGAAGAAGTTCCTGAGCCGTCCGATCATTGCTGAGCCTGGAACCGCATGTACCGAGACGTACATAGTCGCAGGAAGCTTCGACTCACGCGAGGAAGCAGAGTCACTTGCGAGTTACCTGCGAACCCGCTTCGTCCGCTTCCTTGTATCACTAAGGAAATCCACGCAGGACGCGCCACGCCATGTCTATTCTTTTGTCCCCGTACAGTCCTGGGACCATGAGTGGACCGACGAGGAGTTGTACGCCAAGTACGGACTCACTGATGAGGAGATCGCATTCATTGAGTCCATCGTGTGCCCGATGGAGGATGTGTGATGGCCCGGCGGGATGAGGAGCTCCTGCCCTCAAAGCCCTCAGCGCGCCTGCGTATCTATGCGTGGTCTCCGAAGAATCCTCCGGCCGGCTATGAGGGGCTCATCAAGGTCGGCCAGACGACCAAAGAAGATGTGCGCGAGCGGATCCGTGAGTCCCAGGGGCAGATGCAGCAGGAGTTCACTCTGCACGCCGACATCATTGCTGAGCGTGAGGACGGCAGCATCTTCCGTGACAAGGATGTCATCCAGCGTCTGAAAGCAAAGGGCTTTGCCAACCCTCACTTTGGCTCAGCGACGGAGTGGGTGCGCTGCAAGCCCGCCGACGTACTCACCGCTATCGCGGAGCTGCGCACCGGCGTGGAGTACACGGGCGAGCGATACCAGACCTTCGCGATGCGCCCTGAGCAAGCGCGTGCTGTTGAGCAAACTCTCGCCTATTACAACTCCATCTGGGAAGAGGATCCGAATGCGGTCCCGCGTTTCTTGTGGAACGCCAAGATGCGCTTCGGCAAGACCTTTACCACCTACCAGCTCGCCAAGCGCATGGGAGCCAAACGTGTGCTGGTCGTGACCTTTAAACCTGCCGTCCAAGACGCCTGGCGTGAAGACCTGACAAGCCATGTGGCCTTTGAAGGCTGGCAGTACCTAAGCGCGAAAACCCTTGATGAGGGTAGCGAAGTCAAGGCAGATCAGCCTCTGGCCTACTTCGGCTCCTTCCAGGACCTCCTCGGGCGGGACAAGAAGACCGGCCTGATCAAGTCCAAGAACGAGTGGATTCACACCGTCAACTGGGATCTCGTGGTCTTCGACGAGTACCACTTCGGTGCCTGGCGTGAGAACGCCAAAGCTCTCTTCGAAGGTGAGGACGAGAAGGAAGCGGCCAAGGAACTCAAAGCTGAGTACCACGAGGGGCTGGCCGCCTTCGATGAGGAGCTTGACGAGCTTGGTAGCGATGAGGACGACTTTCTTCCCATCACGACCCGTTCCTACCTCTACCTCTCGGGCACGCCCTTCAAGGCTCTAGCCACAGGCGAGTTCATCGAGGAGCAGATCTTCAACTGGACCTACACCGACGAGCAGCTTGCCAAACGCCAGTGGGATGCAGAGCATCCCGGTGAGTGGAACCCGTATGCCGCGCTGCCGGAAATGCGTCTGCTGACCTACCGGATGCCTGATGACCTGGTGGCTATCGCCCATCAGGGTGAGTTTGACGAGTTCGACCTCAACACCTTCTTCGAAGCCACAGGCAGCGGCAAGGCTGCACGATTCGTCCACGAGTCGGATGTACAGAAGTGGCTGGACCTCATCCGTGGCGAACATGCACCCACCCAGATGGACATGCTCAAAGCTGGCGGCCGCCCACCCTTCCCGTACGCGGATGCCCGTTTGCTTCCTTACCTCCAGCACTCGTTCTGGTACCTACCAAACGTTGCTGCCTGCCAGGCCATGGCAAACCTGGTCACTGCCCGACACAACACCTTCTGGCATCAATACCAGGTGATCGTCGCCGCTGGCCCGGGTGCAGGGATTGGGGTTGAAGCGCTTCCACCTGTGCGTGAGGCAATCAGGGACGGTCACGACACCAAAACCATTACGCTTTCGTGCGGCAAACTGACAACCGGGGTGACCGTCAAGCAATGGTCCTCAATCCTCATGCTGCGCAACCTCACCAGCCCGGAGTCTTACTTCCAGGCCGCTTTCCGGGTACAGTCCCCGTGGGCGATCAAGAACCCTGACGGGGATGACCCAAGCCGGGAGGAAATCCTCAAACCAGTTGGGTTCGTCTTTGACTTCGCACCCACCCGCGCTCTGCGCCAGATCGCCGACTACGGCGTTGGGCTACATCCCGAGGCCAAAAGCCCCGAACATGCTGTCGCCCAGCTCGTCAACTATCTCCCGGTACTGGCCTATGACGGCGCCTCGATGAAGGAGATCGATGCGGGCGAGGTGCTCGACATCGCCATGTCTGGCACCTCGGCGACCCTGCTGGCGAAGAAGTGGGAGTCCGCGATCCTAGTCAACGTCGACAACATGACGCTCAAGAAGATCATGAACGACGATCGCGCCATGGAAGCCATCCTCAATATCGAAGGCTTCCGCGCCCTTGGTACTGACATCTTCGAGACCGTGGTCAACAAGAGCGAAGCGGTGTCCAAGACCAAGAAGAAAAAGGGTGACTCACTATCCAAGGCGGAGAAGAAAGAACTCACAGCTGAGGAGAAGGAGTACAAGTCCAAGCGCAAGCAGATCCAGGAAAAGCTCATCAAGTTCGCCACCCGGATCCCAGCGTTCATGTACCTCACCGACTTCAGGGAGAACACGCTCTACGACGTCATCACCAAGATCGAACCTGAACTGTTCAAGCGGGTCACCGGCTTGTCCGTCGAGGATTTCAACCTCCTAGTGAACCTAGGAGTATTCAACTCCATCCACATGAACCAGGCTGTCTTTGCGTTCCGCCGCTACGAGGACGCCTCCCTGTCCTACGTCGGCTATGCCTCCCATGCGGAACAGAAACGTCGTAAAGACCTATGCCAAGTCGGCCTCTATGACACCGTCATCACCCTGAAAGTGTAGCGCTATCTCTATCGTCCTCTCCACCAGCGCGCTCATCATTGCTATCTGGGCTGCTGTCGAGTCGCACCGAGCGAACACCCGGTCGGCAGAAGCCAACCGAATCGCTGAACGTGCCAACACTCTCGCAGAGCAACCGAATGAGCACGCTGACAAAGCGAACCTCATCAGCGTACAGGCGCTTGAACTAGCAGAACGAATAGCGCTCGCACCCCTGAGCGAATTGATACAGCTAGGCAAGCACAAAGGGGTTCTTCATAGTTGGGTGCGAGTGGAAGCATCTAGGCCTCCACCCACACCCAACTCTGAAAAGCCATTTAAGGTTGTCGCTCTGCCAGCGTCAACATCCGGTCCCGACCCGGGCTGTCACCCGCCAATCCGTTCATTCAGCGCGCTACCGGAGTCCTGAGTGACTCAGATCAGACCACTCTCACGGAGTATGCGAATCTCCCGAATAGTCTCTCTAACTTCAGATTCGTAACCGTTTGTCGCGCCGATGTAGAACGCTCGCAGCCCCTTACTTCGCAACAGCTGCGTAACGAGAACAGCGGTGATACCTGCCTGTGAGAAGACAAAACAGACCGGCTCACTGCCATGCTCCAGCGTCTTTGCGAGGAAGGAATCGACGAGCTGACCGGCTACTTCTTCGTAGTTATCAGCCTTGATCTGTTTGGCTTCCGACTTCCGCAGAGCCGCAACCTCATTGGCCATAGCACCATGACCAAGAAGCATGCACACACGATCTGCCGTACCCATGAAGGGAACTTGATAGTACTCTCTTATGGTCGCGTCGACAAAGATGTAGTCGCTCTCGTTTTCAACACAGTAGGGAATCGATTCAAGCGGCACACGCACTTGCTGGGCTTTTTGCGCAGCAGCCGAGCTAGAAAGCTCATCGTACATACGTAGGAATACAAAATAGAACTGCAAGGCTACAAATCCAAAGAAAGCAAAAATACACGCACAAAGCATGAATAATGTGAAACTTACAAAAGGTTGCTTTGCAGGGGAAATATCAGAGATTTTTGATAGCCCCACAACGGCGGTGACTAAAACAGAAATAATAAACATCGTCACCATTAAAGATACAAAGTCTCGCGTATCGCGACTAAATCTATGCGACCGTCTTTCAATGCTATATGCATGAACGACATCCTTGGCAATCTCGCGAGTCAATCGCTTCTTTACCGAATGCGACACTTCATCCCTAGAACTGAGTACACCAGGTCTCCGAAAGAACCTCATACACCCTAGCCCTTTAACGTTTCTCCCAACTCCAAACCGCAGTTGAAGATCGATAGAATTCGTATTATTTTTTATATATTTTGCAAATATTGCACATGCCGATAAGATTGTTACAATCAGGCCGATTGCTTTCGAGATTAACTCAAGCCATTCCATGACTACTCCTTCGCTAGTCGGATCATGTCCGCATCGACAGTCTCATAGGCACTTTATCACCAGACATTACTCCACCCACATAGGTGTCAAGCGATGAACATCCGATAGCAAGCTGTTCAGTAGTAAAGTGTTTAACATTTGAACCGATCGACCATCAGCGCTAACGCAGCGAATACGCGCTGCCCCTGATGAGAAGCACATCAGGTTCTCCGGGTATCTCAGCTCTTCTCGAACCCAACCTGCCAAAACCCCATATCGAGGAGTTTCATCTGCGGATAGATGAGGTCTCCGACCCGCATTCCGCGCCGCGCTTCCTCGAGGCGGTCGTTGTGCTCCTCGTAAAAGTCCACGAGCCTGCGGACGGACTCCGGGCTGTATTCTCGCGTCGTCACCTTGTATGTCGCAACGCCATCCTGAAAGAACCTGTCGTACGCGGGCACGCACCCGAGCGTTCCCATGAGGATCTTCGTGACGAGAACCGGCGACACAGAAGACGCAACCTTACGCCCTGCAACCTTTTCGCAGATTGGATCGAAATGCTCGGCGATGTCGTCGTAGAGCTTCTTGAGCTGTGCCCAGACGTCCCTGTTTCGCACATCCGTGCACGCAACCCCAAACAGGCAGTCATATTCGGGCTTCAGGATCTTCTCAACGATGGGCACAAGCACCTTGTAGTCCTTCTGCAGCAGGAAGGACGAACCCCGATACATCCCCCAGCTCGCCAGGTAGAAAGCGAGATGCAGGCTCAAATTGTCGCAGTCCGGGGATGGGTCGGTCCGCGCATCTCGAAACACGCGATAGCAATGCTCCCAGGAACGGGAGCGCCCATTCTCAGTCGCGCGCGCATCCTCGTAGAACGTCTGCGCAGCGTCGATCAACTCATCGATGGCTTCCATACTTTTCTCCTTGTGTCTCCACGGAAGGCCTCTCTTCCTCGAGAGCTCTCGTTGTTTCAGCGGTTCCTATGCGCGCGAGTTCCGATGCGAGAGGTCGACCGCCGATCGCGCTGGCACGGGACGGTCGTTCCCACGCACCGATGAACAACACCGCTTCATTTCTCGATAACCATATCGCACGGAGCCGCCACGACGAGGCCATTTGGAAAGTCCGCAACTTAGCATCGTCGGTCCCTGACGTTCCGGGAGCACTCTCGTGCCCACCTCTCACGACGAGGCCGGGGTTGGGCATGCACATCCGTGCGGTTGCAGGAATGCGGGTGGGAGGATTTGCGTGATGGTTGCGCAGCATTGTTGGTGTTTCGTGTCGGTTCTACGCGTACCATGATGAGAAAGGACGCGCTCCCAACGGTGGGGGCGCGTCGGAGGACACCTCACCGTGGAGGCACACACACCATGAAGGTCCCACCCCTATCCGAGCGACCCGTCACCGAGGAAGAGGAACAAGCCGTCCTCGCCCCGACGTCACGCCGCAAGAAGCGCTCCATAGCGGACACACGAGCAGCGCTACTCCCGTGGGCGATCGGCATCGGTCTTACTGTGCTGGTCGCTGTGGCAGCTGTTGCTGCCTACAGGCTGGGCGCGGGCATCGCCTCGTGGAATGAGAACCCTAGCGCCGCGGCGACGCCCACGGTTTATCCGGCGCCCGCACCAACCGCGTCGACTGAGCCCGCCATGTCGGGCGGCTATGAGATCGGCCCCGACGGAGTCCTCGTACGCCCCGCCCAGTTCGCGGCAGACACCTACACCAAGCCGGAGCTACCCGAAGAAGCCAAGGAGAACACCGAACGCGGAGCCGAAGCAGCTGCAGAGCACTTCCACGCACTAATGGGATACACCTGGAATACTGGCGACATAAAGCCTTTACAAGAACTTTCGGATCCATCTTCTGAATTTTCCTCATCTTACGTACGCGACGTATCCAATTTGTATGCGAATGGTTGGGCCTACGGAAGCACCTCTGAAATCGTTCACGTACTGAAAGTTGAGCCAATTGCTGCGAATGGACGTGACATTCCACCGAACACGATCGTTGTCGCTTTTCAAATAAAATCCACAGACGGAACGATTTGCCACGGGCAGAAGATTCATTCAAATGACAAGGAGTATGAGTCAACACTTGTTCTATTTATGACTTGGACAGGCGAACGATGGGTTGAAACTCAAGGATCGGTGCAACCTAATGATGAGTAACAACATTCGACGCTCCACAAAAGTACTAGTGGGATTAGCGCTCATATCACTTTCCTACCTCACTCCACATGCGGCACTAGCTGACGATGAGACTGGACCTTACAGGCAGCGATCAGATGCACAAGGTAGTTCTGTGGAGACAGTCGTACAACAACTTTTACGCTCGTCAGACCCCCAGTACAGTCAGCCAACTTTCTTCAATGCAAACGACGACAAGAACCGACTGACAGCTCAAGCAAATCCTGCGTCAGAAGCCGAGCCATACGTCGATTGGGCGCACTGCGCTGCTGACTCGCAGGACCCTGATGTCCCTGACTATCAGCGTGTTGCTGTCTGCGCTTACCCACCCCCGGAGCATGGAGAAGACACAAATCCCCACCGACTTCCCTCAACTAGAGAGATTCTCTTGTCTGCAGCGAACCTTATCAACGCCGACGGCGCGGGCCTCCACAAGAGACCCGAAGGGGTGTCTTACACGAACAAGTACATTCCGACTCTCGTCGCAGCCACGCAGCCCACGCAGGCTCACACCGTCACCTTGTTGGGTCACGACATTACGGTGACTCTGACGGCCACGTCCTATACGTGGAGCTGGGGGGATGGGACCCCGGATCTGACCACGACCTCGCCGGGGATGCCCTGGCAAGAAGGCATGGACCCCAACACGGACCCCGCCCTGCTCCGCCACTACTACAAGGCTCCCAACGGCTGGAAGTCCTTCCTGGACGGTCCATACCCCAGTGCCACGCGCACCATCACGCTCACCACGACCTGGGCAGGCACAGCCACCAACCCCTTCACCGGAGACACTCAGACCATTAACGGCCTGGTCACCACCACCGAAACAACCGGCCCGTTCCCCCTCGGTCAACTCATCGTCAACAACACCGACACCTCAGAAGAAAAACAAGGCCACTAACACGCCGAGCAGGCGCAAATCTACGCCACCACCATGGCCGCCGTCCCCGCGCACATGAGGGCGAGGCCGAGCAGGTAGCGCGGCGTGAAACGCTCGT
>ERZ772974.2139-NODE-2139-length-12334-cov-12.710481_pt1 | contig 12334 bp, 15 predicted proteins | sample MGYA00580671_ERZ772974 | MGnify/ENA primary metagenome ERZ772974 (study PRJEB29015, sample SAMEA2738065) | human oral metagenome | biome: human oral; feature: human-associated habitat; material: saliva | place: China | collected 2218 ... | reverse complement strand
CCGAAAGCGGTTTCGACCATAAGCTGACCGGCTACCGCTACAACGCCGGCAACGAACTGATTGAGCAGCGTAAATTCGGCGATGACGCCTCCCTCGCCGCCAATTCCACTGCGACCAAATCGGCATCCCTAGGGAGATGACCGATAGCGACGGCAACCTGGTTTGGTTCGGGGATTATTACGGCTGGGGCAAACTGAAGAGTGAAACCAACATATCCGGCACTGCTCACCAACCCTTCCGCCTGCAAAACCAGTACGCTGACCGTGAGACGGGGTTGCACTATAACTTCTTCAGGTATTACGAGCCTGATGCGGGTCGGTTTGTGAACCAGGATCCTATTGGGTTGTTGGGAGATGAGAATTTTTATATATTCTCACCTAATGTATATGATTGGATCGATCCTCTCGGACTTAAAAAGAAAGCCTCTGCTCGTAAACCTAAATTCGTATCTACTAAATCAACTGGTAGAACCAAGCCTCGGAATGCTCTTGAAAGCAAAATTATGAATCAAGTCAAAAAACGACCTGAAAAAGGAAATGTGATAATTAGGGCAGATCAAATTTGCGATCGATGTTACGCAGGAAAAGGTTGGAATAAAATGGAGCAAAAAATAGATGGAGTTACTATTCACTACATGGCAAAATTTGATAAAGCTGGAAAAATGACACATGTAACTGATTTCAAATTTAAATAAGAGGATTATATGAACAAATTTATTTACAAAAAAGATCAAAATTTTACTAACCACTGGGAATTTTGCAATCAAAACAAATATCCATTTATTACAATTAATAATATTGATAATGTTTTTAGTGAAATATTTTTTGATATAACTAATATAAGTAACAAATTAGAAGATATTTCTAATTCAATAAAAGAAATATCCTATTGTTATAATAATTTTTTTTTAATTCCTAGCTACATGTTAGAAAGATATGAATCTCAATACTATTACTTTGAATTTCCCGTTATAAATACCCATGCAGAACTTATTGCAAACCAGTTATTTGATTATTTACTTGAAAACATAAGTTAAAGCCTACTGTTACGAAAGAAGATCAACCATTTTACTAAGCCAAAACGAGCGAATTAGATTAAGATCTAATAAACAAGTCATATCTCGTATAGAGAGATTCTCCTAAAGCGCACGGTTAGCTTCATAAGGCCGTCTGAAAAGGCAAATTGCCGCACTCAACGAGCTGACGCAGACCGAGACAGCTGAAAATGCAGTAACATCGGTCTATGCCGTCAAACGCAGCTACGGCTACGACCGTACCGGCAACCTGACCCAAAGTACCGACCAACGGACGGGCACGACGCATTTCGAGTACGACAAACTGGGCAGGATTACCAAAGCCGGCAGCGAACTGTTTGCCTTCGACTCTGCGCACAATATCCTCGACATCCCGACGGAAAAGGTCAAACCGTACCCTACCCCTCTCCCGTGGGAGAGGGTCGGAGAGAGGGCAAAACGACCGCACCGCTTTCAGCCGACCACGCCACCATCACCGACAACCGCCTGAAAACCTACAACGGCACGACCTATTACTACGACCACTTCGGCAACCTGATCCACCGCGAACTGGCCGACGGCGAAGTACAGAACTATTTCTACGATCTGCATGACCAATTGGTTAAGGTGGAAATCTTCAAAAAGGACGGCACGAAAGAGACTTGGGCGTACAGCTACGATGCCTTGGGCAGAAGGATAGGCAAAGGTCATCTGAACAGCTAAGAAAGTTATTTAAAAAATTAAATAACTATAAATTTTTAAACATGAAAAAATAAGCCATCACTATTCTTTAGTGATGGCTTATTTTAAAGTAACTGGCACGCCCACGGGGAATCGAACCCCGGTTACCGCCGTGAAAGGGCGATGTCCTAACCGCTAGACGATGGGCGCGGATAAATCTTGTGGCGCACCCGGAGCGATTCGAACGCCCGACCCTCTGGTTCGTAGCCAGATACTCTATCCAACTGAGCTACGGGTGCATCAAGAAAGATTTGAATTATAAAGAGAGGGCTATTTACTGTCAAGCGTTTTATTTGGAAAACTTGCAGACAGCGTGTAAAATGCGCATTTGCTATTGAATTTACAGAGAATAAAATGTCAGATTTCGCACGCTGGCCGCTCTTATCCGAAGCATTTTCCCGTTTGGGACGGCCTGTGGTCGTGGTGGATTTGGAGACGACCGGTGGAAATTTCTATCAAGACAGGATAACGGAAGTTGCCCTTGTTCGTTTTGAGCAAGGACACACCACACATTACGAGCAATTGGTCAATCCTTGCCGCAGCATTCCCGAATTCGTTGCCAGACTGACCGGGATTCATGATGAAACGGTGAAAAACGCGCCTGTCTTTGCCGATATTGCAGCCGATTTGTTGCCGCTGTTGCAAGGTGCAGTGGTTGTTGCCCACAACAGCCGTTTTGACTACACCTTCCTGCGCCACGAGTTTGCCCGTATTCATACTGACTTTGCCGCACCCTCGCTCTGTACGGTTCAACTGTCGTGCCGCCTGTATCCTGAGTTTTACAAACACAGCCTCGACAGCATTATCGAACGCACCGGCATTCAGACGGCCAACCGCCACCGCGCCATGACCGATGTTGCCGCATTGTGTGATTATCTCGAATTAAGTTTGGCAGAAAAAAATCATCAACAATGGGACGAACATGTCCGTGTATTGATGAATCCGAAAATGTTGCCCACTTGGCTGCCTGATTCGCTCGCACAACAGCTCTATGCCCTGCCCGACAGTTACGGCGTATTGGTTTGGCTTGACCATTTCGGCAAAGCCCAAGCCATTGAAGCACACGAACGCGCATACAGTGAAACCGCCACCCTGCTGCACAGCAAAAAACTGCCGCCGCACATTAAAGCCGCAGCCTCCATCCGTTTTATTCCGGCAGTCGGACAGCTCCATACATTATGGCTCAAAGCCCAGACCATGCAGGAATACCAACTGATGCCGTCTGAAAAGTCCACATCGTTTTCTACCGTCCGCTTTATCGCTGACGAACACGGCAGCCTTCAAGCACGCATTGTCTTGTTAAACAGCGGCACCAGAAACTGGCGCCCTTACGGTTTGTTTGCCCACAAAAAAGCAGCCAAACGCGCTTTGACGCAATGGTCGCAAGAACACAAACTCTGCCCAGATTCGCTCAATATTTTGCCGACCAGCTACGCAAAAGGCGAACCCTGCCCTGTCGAGGCCGTCGGAAAATGCAATGGCAACTGTCGCCAGCCAAACGGTATCAAACATCAAAACCAACGCATTACCGAGCTTGCCGCCCTACTCCCTGTAACCGATTGGGGCAAAGCGCACGAAATTGAAATTACCGAAACCGACCCCCTGACCGGAAACAGCATTACCCTGCTCTGCGCCGGCGGCGCGTTGGCATTGCCTGATGGAAGCTGGTATTTCGACAGCAGCCTGCCTCTCGTGATTAAAAACAAATTCAGGCAAGACAAAGAAAATATCCGTCTGATTGCTTAAAACAAGGCCGTCTGAAAACAAAATCTTCAGACGGCCTGATGTGGATAACTTTCCGCTTTATTCTCAAAATAAAACTCTGTCTAAATTTTAATCAGAACTTATTTTTATAATAACAATCAAATACTAAACCAATTTATACACAAGCTGTTCACACAATTTTCAATGAAAGCTGTGTATACCCGGCCCGACGAGTGAACCATGAACAATCCTGAAATCATCTTCTTTGACATCGACGACACCCTCTACCGCAAATACACGGATACCTTACGCCCTTCGGTTGCACAAGCCATGCGCGCATTGAAAGCCAAAGGCATTCTGACTGCCATTGCCACCGGCCGGCCGGAAGCCGCCATTCCCGCCAAAGTCAAAGCATTGATTCAAGAATGCGGCATCGACATGCTCGTTACCATCAACGGCCAATATATTTCCTTTCGCGGCGAGCCCCTGCAAAGCTACCCCTTGGATATTGCCGACATCGAAACCGCCATCCACCTGCTTGAGCAACACAAAATAGACTACGCATTCGTCCACAACCAAGAAATTGCCGTCTCCTCCAGCTCTCCGCGCGTTGTCGAAGGTTTATCGCATATCCTGCCCAACTTTTTAACCGACAAAGAATATTTCCGCAAACAACCCGTCTATCAAATGTTGGTCTTTGTGGATGAGGAAGAAGAAAAAATCCTGCAACCGCTGATTCAACAACACGGCTTCAAATCCGTCCGCTGGCACAAACATGCTATGGACCTCCTTAAACAGGAAGGTTCAAAAGCACGGGGCATTGCCCACGCAGTGGAAAAACTGGGGATTGATATGAGCAAAGTGATGGCATTTGGCGACAGCTTCAACGACTTGGAAATGCTGTCAACCGTCGGCTTCGGCGTTGCCATGGGCAATGGCGAAGAAGCGGCCAAAGCCGCCGCACAATTCGTCTGCCCAAGTGTCGATGAAGACGGCGTATTGCGCGGCTTGCAAGAATTGGGCGTAATTTAATTATCAAATCAAAAGGCCGTCTGAAAAAATGTTCAGACGGCCTTGTTCTATCTATAAACTTCCTGCTTATTTCGGCAATACCAAAAAGCTAATCAGCAATTCTTTGAATACAAATCCAAACACGCCCAAGCCCAAAACCAAGAAGAGCATGGCAATGCCGAATTTGCCGGCCTTGGATTCTTTACCCAAGTTCCAAACGATAAAGCCCAAAAAGATAATCAGGCCGGTGAGGAGGATTTTCATTGCCCACGAGGCGAATTCTGCTTCAGACATTATTTTTTTCCTTTTATTCTTAAGATGTGTGTTTGATTGCTTTCAGACGGCCTATTAAATTTTAAGGCCGTCTGAAATTTGTTTTTAGATTATTTGTTCAATGCTTGTTGCAAATCATCAATCAAATCGTCGATGTATTCCAAACCGACAGAGAGGCGGATCAAGCCCGGACGGATATTGGCGGCGAGTTTTTCTTCAGGCTGCATCCGACCGTGCGTGGTTGTCCACGGATGGGTGATGGTCGAGCGCACGTCGCCGAGGTTGGCAGTACGGGAGAAAAGCGCCACGCCGTCCACGACTTTCCATGCGGCTTCTTGGTCGGCGACTTCAAAGCCGATGACGATGCCGCCGCCGTTTTGTTGCTTGCGAATCAGTTCAGCTTGCGGATGGTCGGGCAAACCGGTGTAGTACACGGCTTGGACTTGCGGCTGTTGTTGCAGCCATTGGGCGATTTTCAGGGCGTTGTCGAATTGTTTTTCCATACGCAACGACAGGGTTTCCACGCCGCTCAACAACTGCCATGCGTTAAACGGAGATATTGCCAAACCGCAAGAGTTGCAATATATGGCAACTTGCGTCATCAGCTCTTCCGAACCGGCCAATACGCCGCCCATCACGCGGCCGTGGCCATCGATGGCTTTGGTTGCGGAAGAAACGGAAATATCCGCACCGTGTTTCAAAGGCTGCGAGCCGACGGGCGACAAGAGGCTGTTGTCCACCACCAAAAGCGCGCCGATGCTGTGCGCCAGTTCGGCCAGCGCTTCCAAATCGGCAACTTCGCCCAATGGGTTGGACGGAGTTTCCAAGAAAAACAGTTTGGTATTGGGCTTGATGGCCGCTTTCCATTCATCTACATCAACCGGCGATACATGGCTGACTTCGATGCCGAACTTGGTAACGATGTTGTTGATGAAACCGACGGTCGTGCCGAACAGGCTGCGGCTGGAAACAACATGGTCGCCTGCTTGCAAGAAGGTAAAAAACGCCGCCTGAATTGCAGACATACCGGTCGAAGTGGCTACCGCGCGTTCCGCGCCTTCCAATGCGGCAATGCGTTTTTCAAAAGCGGCAGTAGTCGGATTGGCTGTACGGGTATAGGTAAAGCCTTTAATTTTTTTGGAAAACAAATCTGCCGCATGTTGCGCGCTTTCCCACATGAAGCTGCTGGTCAAAAACAGCGCCTGATTGTGTTCGCGATATTCGGTCTGCTCTTTGCCGCCCCGGATGGCCAGCGTTTGCGGATGAAGTTTTTTGTTCATTTATTCTCCAATCTACTGTGTATTCCAATGGACGGAACAATATTTTTCCGTCTGTTTAACTTGTTAACATTTTGCGCCGATTTCTACCATCTTTCAAGCCGAAGGCCGTGTTTCAGGCCGTCTGAAAAAACAGGAAAACCGTTTTTACTGATAAAGGCGGCCGTCGTGTTTCAACCAGCCGTCAGTATGCCGGCCTGCCGGATCATGATGCGTCCAATGGATAACGCCGCCCTGCTCCGACCATTCGTATTCGCCGTAAAACGCTACTTTATCGCCTTTTTTCAAACCCTTAATCTTATCGGCAAGGTCGATATTGTGTGCCACCAAAAGCGTCTGGCCGCTGGAGAGCTTCAAGATAAAGCGTTGGTGGCGCGTGCCTTTGTTATCATCCGGCAGGGTTTTCCATACCGTGCCCTCGCCCTCAACCTGAATATCGCTTTGTTCGTTTTCAAACGCCTGTTTCAAAACCGCTTCGGCTGATTCTTTGCCCGAACCGATTTGCTGCTGAACCGTATCGGCATTCTTTTTGCCCGCATTATTTTGTTTTTGAACAGCTTCTATTTTCTGCTGATTCTGCGATTGTACCGGCTGCTTGTTTTGCATTTTGTTATAGGCAAATACGGCAACCAAAGCAATCAGCAATACAATGATTTTATTTTTATTCATAACAATCTCAAAAAAAATGCCCGATTCTGCATCGGGCATATCAACTATTTAGAAAGGATATTTATCACGAAAACGTGAGCCGCTATTATACACACTTCGTAAAATTTTAAGGGAATTTTACGCCGAAGGCCGTCTGAAACTTTTCAGACGGCCAGGATACTCAACGGCGGTATTTCATTTCAGTCTTCATATCGTCCAAAATACGTTTGACGTTGTGTTCCAATACATCTTCCACCAAGCCCGGCGCCTGCTCGTTCAGCATTTGCTGCAACTGGTAAGTGAACAAGGCCATTTGTTTTTGCACGGCAATCCGAATCATGCCGTTGACTGCATCAGCCACATGGGGACGCAAACGCTTAATCAGACGCTCGGTCAAATCTTTTTCAGAAACGCAGAATACTTCCCGACGGCCAATCGCCTGAGGGTTCAATACATTGATATGGACATTGATGGCCGGTTCTTGTTCAAGGCCGTCTGAAACTACCTCTTCAGCCGCTTCCGCATCATCATTTTCCGGTTTTTCAGTTTCTTCTACTTCAGGCGCATCAAAATCTACGACACCTGATTTCGGATTCAGTCTGACGGTGCGCGTTGATTCGATATGACGCTCTGAAGCCGCAGCCTGCAATGCCGATTGTGCGCTCAACCAGTTGTCCTGCAGAACCACCATCGCATCGGTTTCCACTGCTTCGCCATCGTCAGCCAAAGCAGTATTGTGCTCCAACTGCCAACGGTACAAATATTCTTCCAATACTTTTTCACGATTGCCCGCATCCAATTTATATTCTTTTTTAGGCGCAGTTTTGGGCGCAGCTTCGACAGCGTCGTCCGATTTTTTAACCAATGGCGCATGAGTCGGCGCGGTATTGAATTGGCGTGCCTGACGCAATCTTTCCAGGCGTTTTTCCCAATTCAGGTCTTCTTCCTCGAGGGCTGTGGGGTCAAGACGGTTGTTTTCCATAATAATCTCGTTTTTCATTTTTATTGTGAACCGCATTCAAACCTAAAATCACTTGAAATACGGCCGATGGTTGGACATATCCGGCAAGCCGGCGCAAGCGTCACATTTTAATATTAATTCGCTATATAATCACTATTTTATTTAATACTCAAGGATACATCATGAGCAGCATCGAACAACGCCTCGAATATCTGGAAGAGGCCAACGACGCTTTGCGTATGCAAAACCACGTCCTCGCCACCGCACTCAAAGGCCTTATCCGCTCCCTGCCCTCCGACATGGCCAACGATGCCGTAGAATCCATTCAGCTTGCCTTTGAAGACGCGTTGGCGGAATTGAGCTACGAAGACAGCCCGCACACCGACCTCTTCCATGACGTAACCTACGCATTTTTCCGAGAAAAAGACCACTGATTTCGGCTAGTATGTTCGCAAAATTATGCTAAACTAAGATTTTATCCGTTAACATTTTATTAAGAAAGCACATATCATGAACATGAAAAAATGGCTGGCCACTGCCCTCGCTTGTTCCGCCCTTGCCTTGACTGCCTGCGGCGGTCAAAGCAACAATGCCTCTGCTCCTGCCGATAAAGTGTACCGTGTCGGCTCCAACGCCGAGTTTGCCCCATTTGAATCTTTGGATTCTGCCGGCAAAGTGGAAGGTTTTGACGTTGACTTGATGAACGCCATGGCTAAAGCCGGCAACTTCAAAGTCGAATTCAAACACCAGCCATGGGAAAGCCTCTTCCCTTCTCTGAACAACGGCGACGTCGACATCGTTATGTCCGGCGTAACCATCACTGACGACCGCAAACAAAGCATGCTCTTCAGCGATCCATACTTTGAAATTACCCAAGTTGTCCTCGTTCCCAAAGGCAAAAAAGTGGCCTCTTCCGAAGACCTGAAAAACATGGCCAAAGTCGGCGTGGTAACCGGCTACACCGGCGACTTCTCCGTTTCCAAACTCTTGGGCAACGACAATCCGAAAATCGCCCGCTTTGAAAGCGTTCCCCTGATTATCAAAGAATTGGAAAACGGCGGTCTGGATTCCGTAGTCAGCGACAGCGCGGTCATTGCCAACTATGTGAAAAACAACCCGACTAAAGGCTTGGATTTCATCTCCCTGCCTGACTTCACCATCGAAAACTACGGTATCGCTGCACGCAAAGGCGACGAAGCAACCATCAAAATGTTGAACGATGCGCTGAAAAAAGTACGCGAAAGTGGCGAATACGACAAAATTTACGCCAAATACTTTGCTAAAGAAGGCGAAAAAACCGAAGCAGCCAAATAATCCGGTATGACTTCTTAAACTCAAGGCCGTCTGAAAACTTTTCAGACGGCCTTTAATCTGGTTAACGCCATTAAACGCAAGCATCCCTTATAATCCGCTGGTTTTTATCCTTCAAATGAAAGACACGCCATGATCAAACCCCTTATCCTCAGCCTCGCTGCCGCCACTGCTTTGGCCGCCTGCTCCGCTTCTGAAAAACAAGAACCCTTCAACGTCAACGTAGCCAATCCGGCTTCTGAATTCTGCGTCAAACAAGGCGGTAAATCCGAAATCAAAAAAGACAAAGACGGCAACGAATACGGCGTGTGCCACTTGCCTGACGGTAAAATCGTTGAAGAATGGGAATATTTCCGTCAACACAACAAATAATTGCCCAATCATATAAAAGGCCGTCTGAACCCAAGTTTCAGACGGCCTTTTCATTTAAACAGCGATTATTTTACTTCCAGTTTGGTCACGCCGCCCATATACGGTTGCAACGCAGCAGGAACATTAATGCTGCCGTCGGCATTTTGATGGTTTTCCAAAACAGCCACCAAAGTACGGCCGACTGCCAAGCCAGAGCCGTTCAAAGTATGTACCAAACGGTTTTTACCGTTTTCATCTTTGAAACGCGCTTTCATGCGGCGAGCTTGGAAATCTTCGCAGTTGGAGCAGCTGGAAATTTCGCGGTAGGTGTTTTGCGCAGGAACCCAGACTTCCAAGTCGTAGGTTTTGGTTGCACCGAAACCCATGTCGCCGGTACACAAAGTAATCACACGGTATGGCAGTTCCAACGCTTTCAAAATATTTTCAGCATGGCCGACCATTTCTTCCAGCGCTTCGTATGATTTTTCCGGATGAACGATTTGCACCATTTCCACTTTATCGAATTGGTGTTGGCGAATCAAACCGCGCACGTCTTTACCGTATGCGCCCGCTTCGGAACGGAAACATGGGGAGTGCGCAGTCAATTTCAACGGCAAATCGCTGCCAGCCACAATGCTGTCGGCAACGGTATTGGTCAGCGTCACTTCGGCGGTCGGAATCAGATATTGTGTTTTTTTGCTCTCGTCGCCGCCGCGGGTAACGTGGAACAAATCTTCTGCAAATTTAGGCAGTTGACCCGTGCCTTGCAGGGTGGTGTCGTCCACGATGTAGGGCGTGTAATGCTCGGTGTAGCCGTGTTTCAGCGTGTGCGTATCCAGCATGAACTGAGCCAAAGCGCGATGCAGACGGGCGATTTGACCCTTCATTACCGTAAAGCGCGCACCGGACAGTTTCGCACCGCCTTCAAAATCCAAGCCCAAAGGCTCGCCCAAATCAACATGGTCTTTGATTTCAAAGTCAAATTCGCGCGGCGTGCCGACTTTGCGGACTTCAACGTTTTCAGTTTCATCTTTACCGGCAGGTACGCTTTCATGCGGCAGGTTCGGAATGGTCAACAACCATGCGTCCAATTCTTTCTGAACAGCATCCAAATCAGCGGCAGCCTGCTCCAAATCCACTTTGATTTGAGCAACCTGATCCATTGCAGCTTGAGCCTCTTCGTGTTTGCCCTGTCCTTTCAACGCACCGATTTGTTTGGAAATACTGTTGCGTGAAGCCTGCAACTCTTCTGTTTTCACTTGAACGGCTTTGCGTTGCTCTTCCAAAGCGTTGAAACGCGCGGTATCAAACTCGTAACCGCGGGCGGCCAAACGTTCGGCAACTGCGGCGGTATTGCTGCGGAGCAATTGGATGTCTAACATTGTTTTCTCTCGTTAAGATTCAGAATGGCATTATTGTAAACCAATTTAAAGATATTTTCACAGTGATACATGTCAACGATCTCTGCCGCTAATTAATTATAGAACAATCATTTCGCATAACTTATCCACACTTAATACTTTCAAATAGTTAAACTTGAATTGCATAATCCGTATATGCCATAATTCCTTAATATTCATTAACAACACGGGTAAAAAATCCATTCAAGCGATATCGCTCAACAAAACAAGTAAATTGTAAAACTGGTTATAACCTACCATATTGCCGAAAATCCATTTCAGCAGACAAATTTGTCTTACTACTCAACCTACTGTCATCACATTAAAATAAAGCAGCAATTCAAAAGGGATATATATGGCTACCTATTTCATTTCACGTCATCAAGGTGCAATTGAATGGATAAAGCAACAGCCGCAATGGCAAATAGATGTCTTTACAACACATCTGGATACAGCGCAAATTCAAGCAGGTGATGTGGTTCTAGGAACACTCCCCTTACACTTAGCCGCAGAAGTATGCAAACGCGGCGCAAAATTTTATTTTTTAATTTTGCCGCAAAATTGTGACGAACGCGGTAACGAACATACTGCTGCGGCCATGTCTGTAGCAGGCGCAACGTTACAACGATTTGAAGTCACAGAAATTACCGAATAAATCCCCAAACCATTCAAAAACATCAATTTGAATGCACAAGATATTATTTGAACATTACCATACTATTACTTGGAGGAGTCTTCCATGTCCAAAACCATCATTGCCCTAAGCACTGCCGAACAACTTGCCTCTACTATTCCAGATTGGCAACAATACAATATTCAATCAGAAAACGTGCCTGATCACTTATCCCGTTTTCAGACGGCCGACTGCATTTTGTGCTTACCGGATACTCCCGCGTCATTCTTAGTAGCTGCATGGAAGCGTTTCCCCCAAAGCCGTCTTTTCATCGCACAAAACCCTCAACAATGGTTGGACGGACAAACACGACAACCTATCGATCTTAAACACGCGTTGTCCTCTTTCGTGCAACCCGAAAAAAAACAACAGGCCGCAACCTCTCCCTCTACCAAAACAAAAACCAATCAGCCAAACAATCCGTCTGAAGGTATGGAGGACGGTGCACTACTATTTGAAATTTTCAAAATTACCTCATGGGGCTTAGACAGCAAAGACAATCAAGAAAAAGTAAAAGAGCTCCTTTACCTCGCCGCGCAACGCAGTAAAGAATTGGCAAGCCGCGCCCAACAATGTAAAAAACAGGGAGAACGTGCCCGTCTGCTGGCGCAGGACTTGGAAACTCTGTTCAAAAAAGGCGACCAGACAGCCCTAAAGGCTTGGTTTGATGAGCAACAAGCACTTCCCAACTTAAGCCAACGCATCAAAAAGCACTTATCCATCACACTGAGCAAACTTAACAAGCAAAAAGATAAGAAAAAAAATTTCGTCCACACGCAAGACTGTGCAGTACAAACGCCCCAATTTAGCAAACACCACCCCAACAGCCTGCGCCACCTTCCTGTAAATGCCGACTGGGAAATCGTCATTGACGAAACGGGTAAAGAGTTTGAACATGCAGAAAGTTTATCCATAAACGACCACAGCTTAGGCCGATACGTTGCACTGGTCATTCCGAAAGGAAAAGCCAAA
>ERZ772974.2133-NODE-2133-length-12345-cov-7.126851_pt1 | contig 12345 bp, 10 predicted proteins | sample MGYA00580671_ERZ772974 | MGnify/ENA primary metagenome ERZ772974 (study PRJEB29015, sample SAMEA2738065) | human oral metagenome | biome: human oral; feature: human-associated habitat; material: saliva | place: China | collected 2218 ... | reverse complement strand
CACATTGACGAAGTGCGAATTTAAGGAAACCGCATTTCATTATATATCAATCACTTACAACGTAATTTAAAATTTTCTTGCGAACAACTCCCCTCTGATACCCTTCATTTCCTTGCTTTACAAACAGAACAATCGTACCTTTGCAATATGAACAGAAGTGGACAAGTGAAACAAGTGAGACAACTCAAAAAGTAATCATATTTTAAACTTTGAATTTTGAACTAAACAAAAAACATTACTAACATGCTACATTACAGACTACATCAAGACAACCGAAAGACCTCTAAGCACAAAGGCAACTGGTATGGACACATTGTCACTCGGAACACCTATGACATTGAGGCACTGGCACAGTACATGGCGAATCATAACACGCCATTCTCGAAAGGAACCATCAAGGGTATTCTTACCGACATGGTGGCAAGCGTCAGAGAACTAAACCTTGCGGGAAACCCTGTAAAGATTGACGACCTCGCCATCTTCTCCCTAGGATTCAGCTCCCAAGGTGTGAAAGATGCAAACGACTATAACCCACAGAAGCACATCTCACGTTTCAGACTTCGTGCAAGGGCGACAGGCGCACTCTCTCCCAAACGACTCGAAAAGGTGGTTCGCATTGCCGAGGCTTCTGATTACAAGTCGCCTAGAACGCACAAGCCAGAGACTAGCACTCCCAAAGAGAATCCATCTGACCCATCTTCTGGTCCTGTATCAGCATAGATCCAGCCCCCCAGCCCTATCATTATTAACTTAAATCCAAAACAATCATGAAGAAGAAAGAAACATGGAAATTCATCCTCCAGACCCTTATCGCCATCCTTACCGCTATCGGTACTACACTCGGCGTTACCTCGTGCCTGTAGAGGGATTCCCCCTCCTACCCCTCGCCTGTAGAGGGGTATGGGAGGGGCTTAACACACTGAATTGTAAGCCTTTCTCCGTACTGATATACTCTGGGGCGTATGCACATTGAGCCGTGATGGTGCCCGTCGTATAAGTTCCTGAACGATCAAGATAATACTCCTGTTCTATTACATGCACACCCTTGGGTAACATTCCGATAAACAAGTTAGTGCAATTATCTTTGACATCTAAATAATAAGAACAATCTCTACCATATCGATACCCACTCGTCTTATCAACAGGTTCCATACAAGCGGCACGCTTATCAATAATTTGTACAAAATCGAGATCACGCGTACTAGTAAGCGTTATGCGCACTTTCACATGACTCCCCACCTGTAAAGCCCCAGCTTGTAAGGGGATGATTTCTCGCTTGACCTGCAATTCGCCCTTCGGGGCTTTTATGTCCTTGACGGATTGAATGGATTGAAAATAAAGGGCTCCAAAGCTGATATGAGTAGGTGAAACAGATTGAGAATCAGACGTTAATTCTGTTCCATTATATTTATCATTCAACCATAATCGTCCCTCACCTGACAAAGAAATATCTCTTATTCCTTTCAATTTATCAGCACTGAAAATATACGTTTCTGTATCTCTAAACGTAGGAGCATCTGTAAGAGATTTTCCATTCAAGAAGGCGTAGATTGCATTCGCACTATTGATGGTCGTCAACCAGTATTGTGTGCGCTTCTCCTGCAAGAGCCATTGTTTCATTTGGGCAATCGTAAGACGATCTTCTGGCGTTATCATTTGTAGGGCTTCAAGAGCCGACACGTGGGATGGGATCTTGTAATCGAGCCATGAATACCCAGCACGCTGGCTATCATAATAACGTCCTTTGAGTTGGTCATAAACCGTGTATTGCTTCAACGTCTCTACAAGCTGACGGGCTTCTTTTTGCTCACCATAGTGATAAAGAAGGATGGCTGATTGTGCCAACGAATAGATATCATACGTGGAGACGTTTTTCTTTAAACTTCGTATAAGTTTTTTACTGTGTTTTGTGAGCGTCTCCTTTGCGCCTCGCCCATCTAACGCGCGTAGGTAAAGTTCCTCTAAGTCGGTCTTCCCCTGTACTAAATAATGAAAACCTTTCTCCATCATCTCATCAATAGTTCGCTGGTGCCCAATCATAGCGTTAAGGCGAACAAGAAGTTCCATGACGGTCTCAGTGACCCACCGATTACCCGACATTCCCTTAAACCAAGCCCATGAGCCATCTGCTTGTTGGAGTTCACGCAATCGTTCTGTCAAGTCTTTCTCATATTCCGACATCTTTGCTTCGTTTAGGAAATCAACTAAAGCCAACTTCTGTTCGGTTTCTTTTTTTGCCGTCAAAGTCCACGGAGTTTCTTGTAAAGACAAGGATTTTAATTCTTCATTTTTTTCAAGATTTGATGTAAGATGTTTTCTTTCCACACTATCTCTCACCTCAAACAAATTTGGATGAGCCTTTGCCAATTCATGTCCCAGTCTTGTGGTATAATACGCCATAGCCTGACAGATCGCACATCCATCCACAGGATGAGTGTAAGCGTGTAAGGCATCAATAATCATTGTCTCGGGATGCTTTGTATATTCCACCCGCAGGCAAGGATAGATACCCTTATGCTCACTATTTGTCGGGAAGAGCTGATGGGGGTGGAATGTCAGTTTTTCATTACCAACAAGTGTAAAAGGAATTGCTTGTGTAATGAGTTCTTTATTATCTAACACAGGGAGATAATGCTGTTCGCCATCACTCATTTTTCCATCCGTCACAATCACTTTACAAACGAGCAAGGAGGGCGTATTATTCATTGCTGGGGTATAAGAAAAACTTACCACCTGCGTACTATCACTCTTCAGTTGGAAGGCTTGTGTCTCTGAATAGATGACCTTCTCATTCTCTGCATTGAGGAGGAGGAGCGTGGCTTTTCCATCTATATTTTTATCTGACACGTTAAATATTTTCGCACTCATACTTACCTTATCTCCTATTCGAATGAATCGTGGGAGGTTAGTTTGAACCATCAGGTGTTTACGAGCCAATATCGCTGAGCGAATCAATCCATACTTCATGTCTTGGGTATGTGCCAAGCCCATGAATTGCCAAGAGGTTACGCTCTCTGGTAAGGTGAAATTGAGTGTGACATTCCCCTCTGTATCGCTCATCAAATTAGGATAGAAGAAGGCAAGTTCCGTAAAATTCTTTCTTATCGGAAGATTTGTCAAATGTTGTAATTCTTCAGGGGAAAGAGTCAAAGTAGGGCTTGTCTTTTCTTCTGGGATATATATAGGAGAAATGGGGGCACGTGAGCCATAAAGGGAGGGAATATTCTTTACAATGGTCACACTTCCTGTAAGAGATTCTTTCTTCACAGAGCTATAACCTCTAACAACTACCTCCTGGAGTTGATCACTGTTTTCTTTCATGGTCATATCCAATCGTGAACCATAGACCTTACGCACAACACTCTGCATACCAATGTATGAGAACTGGAGCGTCTCGCCATAGTGCACCTTCAATCGGTAATGCCCATCAATGTCGGTCACAGTGCCTAATCCATTTCGCTCGCATGACATGACAGTCGCCCCTATGATGGGTTCTCCATCTTCACCAACAACCTTACCTTCAACGATAATTTTTGCACCTCCAGCTAGCCCCATATCTAAGGAAGGATAATTGTAAGTGATTGAGGGTGAGTGAGAATAAATGCTCATATAATAGGATAACAGCTTGTCCATACCTAACCATTCGGCACGAACCTCGGTGAGTCGATCACCCAATGAGAACTTCCATTGATTCTCGGCAATCTTATCTAAAGCCCTGTCATAGAGTGTCGCCATTAACTGGGCACGCACAGGGTGACCATCGGGTGTTGAAACTTTCAGCGTCCATGTTTCTTTATCTCCTGGCACGAGTCTATCACGGAAAGTGGTCCATGAGAGATTCAAATTTTTATCATCGAGCCGACGATTAATCGTTTGATAAAAACTAAGGAATTGACCATCTACATAGTAAGCATAACAAATGGTCATACCATCTCCATATTCTGGACGATAAGTAAATGTGCGACTGACGATGGTATCGCTCAATTCTAAGGTTCCATTTTCTAATGTTTTTTCAGGGGTAAAGATGGAATAAAGCACGTGGATATTTCTCTTGCTCGTGCCGACATAAACTTTTACAGAAGAATTATCACCTTCTCCAAAATCAGAGCCTGTGGCATAGAACCACCCATTCATCTCTTCACACGGACGCTTATCATTTTCATCAAAGAGAATGAACGAATAACGAGCCGTATCACCTTCACAAGTCGCTATGAGCTCATTCCGACCTTTCTTTACATTTGCAGGCAAAGGCAAGGTGATAACACCGACAGAATGATTATCAGATTTGTCGGAAGGTTTCAATGTATATGTATCACTGGTCTCACAAGATTGAACATCACTTTCATAGCCTTTCAACCAATACTTAACTCGACCTTTCTGTAATACTCCACACCTGTTTGTAAGCAAGAAACAGAGTTGAGGCAAGTGATGAAGTTCTACTCGATAATCGCCATCTGATTGAATCGTAAGATGAGCCCGTTTGTCATCGGCATAGACGGTATAATTAAACGTCTGTTGTTCACCAGTTCCATCAGTAATCGTACCATTGATTGAGAAGAAATTACGTGACACACCTGTCCTTACTGAACTATCGAGTTTCATTGGAATCAAGAATTGCCCTCTGTTATCAGTAAAGAGTGTATCTGGCTTTGTATTAGATAGATAGGTTCTGTTTACAATCACCCTCGCACGTCTTACAGGTTCGCCCATCAGGTTTTGAGCCTTACCTTCTAGCGTGATACTATCGCCTAAAGCATAGTACATTGTTGGTTTGGAAATCTCAATGGTGAATGTGGGGCGTTTGTATTCTTCCACACGGAAGTAAGCCACATTCCACCCTTCCCCTATCGTATAAGCGCCATTGAGCGTTTTATTAGGTAAGGTGAAGGAGGTGTGTGCCGTGCCATAATCATCCGTAAAAATACTGACAGAATCGAGAATTTCTCCTTGTGGATTACGCAAGTATAGTTTTGTAAGTGCATTACTCCAAGCCTTTGTTTTTGTATGCTTTATTTGATGACGTATAACCCCCACGTGGACAATCTGACCAGGTCGATAGACTCCTCTGTCAAGAAAAATATTCATGCGTGTGGTATCTGCTTTGTCAAGATCATAATCACTCAATCGGTCCACATCAATAGGAGGAAGGTGAGAGCCCTCTGGCGTAATAACATATAAGGAGGTGGAATCTTCATAATCATAGAGACGTAATTCGCCCTGACCATTTACGGCTATCGGTTTACCCTTATCCAACTGGATAGAAGCATTGTGAATGGGCTGATTGTCTTTTGCTCGCACGATTGCCAAACGAAGTGTATCACCAGCTTGTGGAAGGCTCATCAATCGAATGTCACTAACGAAGAACATTGTTCGCTCACCTATCGTCTTAGGATCAGTCTTCAATTCAAGAAGATACATACCAGCCTTGAGTTTTGGTAATTTAATTTCATCTCGATACTGACGTAAACGATTGGTATTTGTCAAATTATATGTTTGTGAAAAGCATTTCCTACTATGCATCGTTTCATTCTCCACCATATCGTCTATATCATTGTCTTCCCAATTAAGATTCTTCTCTTTAATTTTTCGCACAATTACCTTTACATTGTTTACATTCTTATACACCAACGTAAGCGTTCTCTCTTCATCAGTAGACCAAAGAGAACGCTCTTGGGCAAGAGATAGAGAGGAACGTGTCATGTCAGATACCATTTGTCGAAGAATATTGACACGAGGATAAGAAGTCCACTGACGAATGGCTCGCTCGGCATTAGCCAGTAAAACACTATCATTCACAAGTCCGTATTCTCGCTGGAGCTGACAATAGAGGATTGACGCCTCAGCCCCCTCCTTAATATCATGATAAGCTTGTGCAAGAGAATCTAACTGGTGAAGATAATTTGACTTTAAAAGACTGGCTTTATCCGTTGGTGCATTTTGTTTTAACATCTCTAGGGATGTAAAGAAGGTGGCTGGTCGATTACCTACACGCGAATAATAAGAATTGAGCGTGGAGAAATCACCCAAAGTATAGCCTATTATATGCAAGAGATCATAATGAAAATACTTGTCAATCGTATTCCCTTTTGTTTTCACACGTGTGTGCGCCAAGAGTTCGGGATGAGCCAAAGCAAGTTGACCATAAGCTTGTCCATCAGGGCTATCACTTTGCCCCAATGCACAAAGTAATGTACTATAAATGGAGGAGAGCACAGGCTCATTCTTACGCACAAGTGCTTCACGTTTTTTCAATCGTTCGGCATAAGGCAAGAGACTATCTGGAGCCCAATTCATCGTCACCATACGGCGTTCAACGCCAGCATTCAGAAGGATGTCATATCGTTTTTCGTGTTCAGCTTTTAGCATTAAATCGTCATACGCTCGTATTGCGTCCTGTGGTTTACTTTGTGCAATACTTTGCGCATTATTCCACATTTGTTCAATCTTCTGTGCTCTTAGACCGAGAGAAGAGAACATCAAAAGGGGTATCAATAAGTTTATAATCCTTCTCATCTTATGGTTATTTGAGTAAATAAAATTTCAATATTGGAATACGAAGAAAGAATGACGTTTTTAGACAGAATGACGTTTTTAGACAAAATGACAAAAGAACATATTGTTATGACAGATTATATTTTTAGACAAAATGACGTTTTTAGACAGAATGACAAAAGAACATATTGTTTATTGACAGATTATAATTTTAGACAGAATGGCGTTTTTAGACAGAATGACAAAAGAACATATTGTTTAATGATAGATTTTGAAACACAAGACTTGAAGCATTGAATTTTAAAGGTCAATGATTCAAAACGCAAAGGTAATTGATACAATGCTCAAAGATCAATGATACAATACCTAAAAAGCCATGAAACAATGCTTTAAAAGCAATGTTCCAAGTTCAATGCTTAAAAGGTCAAAGATCAATGGGCTATTACTCGTATTTCAATAGATATGCGATGTTAGCCTTCTCAAACTTATTCAATTCTCGTGGACTAACCTCATTCTTCGTTGGTCGATACCATGATTGAGAAAGGAAATATCTACGAAGACGAGCGTCTTGGAATCGACGACCATGACGCGCATAAATAGAGTTCTTCAAAACTCTTATCTGACCACGATCAAGATATGCGATGTCGTTATAAGTAACATAACGTAAAGACAAGTAATCGTATTGCGTTCCCCAAACAACACCTGGTTGATAATTACGATAGGTTGTTGTGCGTCTTGGAATAGATGGTATCTGAGCCATTGCGCTTAATGATAACAAACAGAAGGATACCATGAAGAATACTTTTCTAAATAATTTTGCTTTCATAATTACGTTTATTTTGATGACTGCACAAATATAAATATTTTATTTGAAAATAACAAGTAAACGAGTAGACAAGTGAGCGAGTTAACAAGTCGAATACTTGCTTACTTGCATTATTAATCGTATCTTTGCGGATATAAACACCTAACACCTATGTAAAATGAAACAGAACTTAAAGAATGTGATGATTGCCGTAGGGCTTGTTTGTACGGCTCTTACAGGGCAAGCACAAACGTCGAAGGCACATAGTGCACAGATTGTTAGTAATTCACTTATGAAACAGAGTACATTACCTTTCAATGCCCCTGATTTCAGTAAAATCAAGGGGAATGATTATCTTCCAGCCATTCGCACGGCGATTGATGAACAGAGGGCTGAGATAAAAAAAATTACAGATAATAAGCAAAAGCCAACCTTCACTAACACCATATTGGCTTATGAACGGAGTGGAAAGAACCTAGAGCGTATATCAAATATTTTCTATGCATTGGTGTCAGCTGATAAGACACCCGAAATAGAAAAAGCGCAAGGAACTATCGTTCCATTAATGACCGACTTTGAGAATGAGATTAAATTTAATCAGAAGTTCTTTCAACGTGTGAAATATGTTTACGACCATGAGTACACAAAGCTCACGGGAGAAGACAAGAAACTACTGGAGGTGGTTTATAAAAGTTTCACTCATGCCGGGGCTTTACTTCCAAAAGAGAAGATGGCTCGTATGCAGGAGATTAATAAGGAGTTAGCCACTCTCCAACAAGAGTTTGGTGATATGTTACCCAAGGCTGGAAACGAGGCCACTGTATGGGTCAACGATATCAAAGAACTATCAGGATTGAGCGAGGCTGATATTGCCCAATGCAAGAAGGATGCAGAGAGTCGTGGAGGGAAAGCGCCTTATTGTATTGTAATTACAAATACCACCCAACAACCAATCCTTGCTAGTCTTGATAATCGTAATCTACGTGAGCGTGTTTATAATGCGTCTATCCATCGCACGGATGGCACAGGGGCTTACAACACATTCCCTATCATTGTAAAGATTGCTCGCTTGCGTGCAGAGAAGGCTCAACTAATGGGTTATAAGAATTATGCGTCTTATTCGTTGGAGAATACGATGGCGAAAAATACAGACAATGTATATGCTTTTCTCCGTCAGATGATTGAGGCTTATCAACCAAAGTCAGAGGCGCAAACAAAGGCGATTGAAGAGTATATGAATAAACAAGTGAACAAGTTGACAAGTGAGCAAGTCAATGCAAGTAACTCGTCAACCTGTCAACCTGTCAACTCATCAACTTCTCTCCAACCTTACGACCGCTTCTATTATTCGGCAAAGATGAAGAAGGACCAGTATAGCTTTTCAGATGATGACGTGAAGCCTTACTTCAACCTTGACTCAGTCCTTGTGAATGGTATCTTCTATGCCGCTCATCGTGTCTATGGTCTTAGCTTCCGTGAGCGCAAGGATATCCCTACTTATAACAAGGATATGAAAGTGTTTGACGTGCTTGATGCTGATGGTAAGCAATTAGCTTTATTCTATTGCGATTACTTCCGTCGTCCAACAAAACGAGGTGGTGCATGGATGAGTGCTTTCCTCAAACAAAGTTCAGATAGAAATCAAAAACCATTAATTTATAATGTATGTAACTTTGCGAAAGCACCTGAGGGTCAACCAACGCTTTTAACGTGGGATGAGACTCAAACAATGTTCCACGAATTTGGACACGCTTTGCATGGTATGCTTTCTAATTGTAAATATAATACATTGAGTGGTACTGCCGTGTCACGTGATTTCGTTGAAATGCCATCACAATTCAATGAGTCGTTCGCCAGCATTCCAGAAGTATTCAATCACTATGCACGTCATTACAAAACCAACGAACCAATGCCTGATGCTTTGCGTGAGAAGATGCTCGGTTCGCTCAATTTCCTTTCAGCTTATTCGTTGGGCGAGAATCTTGCAGCTACTTGCTTAGACATGGCTTGGCATTGCCTCTCACCTTCTGAAGTGCCGACGGCTCAAGAAGCACCAGAATTTGAAAAGAAGGTATTGTTAGAAATTGGTCTACTGAACAATCAAATTCCACCACGCTATTCCACTTCTTACTTCAACCATATCTGGGGTGGAGGCTATGCGGCTGGTTATTATAGCTATCTATGGAGTGAGGTATTAGCAGTAAATATTGCTGACTATTTTGCTGAACATGGAGCATTAACACGCAAGGTGGGTGACGACTTCCGACAGAAGATTCTCTCACGTGGAAACACTCGAGATCTAATGACAATCTTCTCCAATTTCACAGGTCTGAAAGCACCTAACACAAAGGCTTTATTGAAGGCAAGGGGGATGTAAAAGTCTCCCTCAACCGCCTCCATCAGTAATGCTGTGTTATCGAAGTCGATAAGCGTCGCAAACGTATCGGGTTGAGTATGAAGAAAATTAAGCAATAAAAAGTTATTCTTTTCAGCCTAAATGATGGATGAGCGATCCGAGGTAGCACTTGCATCGTACAAAGAGAAATTGGTAGAATTCTAATAATATAATCAATAATAACTCCTAATACTTAGTATTATGACAACAGACAATTATTTTTTTCCTGCTAAGGATTTTGATGCAACCAAACACTTCTATGGAGATATCTTAGGCTTAGCCATTAAGTTTGACTTCTCAGAAATGGGGATGATTGCTTACCAAATCGGAAATGACGAACCTGCTCTAATCATTAAAGACATCAAACGATTTCCCGATGCTAAGCCAGCATTATGGATTGAAGTTGATGATGTCAAATCGGAATACGATAGATTGAAAGCAAAAGGTCTTACCTTTCATTCAGAGCCATTCAGAATTAAGACTGGATGGGCTGTTGAGTTCGATGATCCTTCCGGAAATAGATTAGGTATAACAGATTATAAAGACTGAACATTCTAATAAAATAAACAAATAACACTATTCACACCCTCCTCCCTTCGGGAGGAGTTGGAGGTGGGTATTAGAGGGGAATATTCTCTCCTCCTTTTAAAATAATCAATGAAACCTATGGGAATGCTTTTTGTTCTTATTTTATGGGCAATCGTTCTTATAATCCTATCTCTCATATTAGGACTGATAACGTTACCTTTCTCTTACTTCCTTTGCAAAAGGCAAAGGAAGAGAAAGATGGTTCTATCATTCCTCACACCAGGAGTATTTATTGGGATATACGCTGTAAGTAGTTTTGTGTGTATGATTATCATTGCTATCATTCTTGGTTCTGACATTGGTATCGGTGATAGTTGGTCTATCCCACTAAAGAATGGTTATGAACTTACCTCAGTTGATACGCCCGAATATGCTAACATCAATCGCAGAAACGATCCAGAAAACCTTATTGATGGGATTACACATATACAAGTGGTTGGAGACTCTGTCATAGGAAAAGGGGCTGATGGAAACTACTTCATCTTCAACCTACAAAATGGTGACAAGGAAGACAATCTAAGCTATCAAAATCTCACAATAAAAATGAAATCAAGACCCATTACACTCGTTAATAATAATACCTACTATTGGGAACAACGCAAAGTACCCTATATAATTGCGGGCATCTTTTGCCTTCTTATAACCATTTTAGCAATAAAAACTCTTTGGCGAATAGGTCTAATTTACTAAGTTTTTATTTCATATATGTAACTTACCATTATTCCAACCCAAACCCTAAGATACATCAAAAACTACACAAAATGTATCTATCTAGCCCTCCTCCCTTCGGGAGGAGATGGAGGTGGGTATTAGATCCTTATCATTCACTACATCTAAATCAAAAGAATATGAGCGACAACCTCTTACTTTATATCAGCTCTATTATCTGCGCACTCCTCACTATCTATCAGATATTCAATCGCCAGAAAAGAGCAGGTGTCTTATCAGCTATTGTATTATTAGGTTACTCTCTCCCACTCTATTACCTCTTCTTCTTTCATTCAGAATATGGGGCAGGTCTCACATGGTGGTTTTATCTCCTTGTGCTAAACCTCATATACATCCTCTCAACAGCGATACACCTCATTTTTAAGCGTATCAAGGGGAGATAAACTAAAATACAATATAAGGTTATTTATCCAAACAAATCTGAATGAGTACCAGTATCAATCAGCTGTAAGATTAGTTTATCATCGTCTTGAGACCATATCAATAACCAATCAGGTTGTAAGTGACATTCCCAAAGCCCACGATACTTCCCCGATAACTTATGAGGTTTATAGTTTTGAGGGAGACTACCTTTCTCTACTAATATACGAAGAGCTGCCTCAAACACATGAGAATCCAATCCTCTTTTAAGACATTTTTTAAAAGAGCGTTTAAAGCTATTTGTATATTCAATTTCGTACATATAGCTTACTATCTCATCAATTGAGACATAAGTTCATCAACATCTTTAGCATGATGAAGATGTCCAGCCTTTAGATCTTCGATACTTTTATCAAGCCCATTCATTTCCTCTCGTTCAAAAGACCAACCCATTCGTTGAGCAAGTTCTTTTAGAAACCTAAGGTCAGAACTATTGGGAAGTCGAAGCCTTACAACCTCTGGATGTATTACAGATGTATTCATATCTAATTTATCCATTACGTGACAAATATACGATTTTAATATGATATTAGCAAACATATAAAGTAAAAAAAACATCCATAAAAAAAGAGGATTCCTCCGCAGAAGAATCCTCATAATCTTTAGAAGTCACCAACCCCCTACCCAATCCCTGCCTTAGCAAAGACTTAGAGGTGGACTCTATTCTTTCCCTCCTTGAAAAAGCCAGATAAATAAATAGGAGTAAGCAATAACTCTCCCACTTCAGTATCTAGCCCTCCTCCCTTCGGGAGGAGCTGGAGGTGGGTATTAGAGGGGAATACTCTCTTATCCATTTAATATAATCAATAAATCTTATGGGAATGCTTTTTGTTCTTATTTTATGGGCAATCGTTCTTATAGTCCTATCTCTCATATTAGGACTGATAACGTTACCTTTCTCTTACTTCCTTTGCAA
>ERZ772974.2130-NODE-2130-length-12354-cov-10.262216_pt1 | contig 12354 bp, 9 predicted proteins | sample MGYA00580671_ERZ772974 | MGnify/ENA primary metagenome ERZ772974 (study PRJEB29015, sample SAMEA2738065) | human oral metagenome | biome: human oral; feature: human-associated habitat; material: saliva | place: China | collected 2218 ... | reverse complement strand
CAGACGCCCGTCAAGAGCAAGAATGTGATTCTCGAAGCCTGGTATAACGGATATGCCGACCCCGCGAAGATGAAAGCCCAGGGCTATCAGCTCATTTCCATCCCCGACGGCTATGTTTACATCGTGCCCGCCGCCGGTTACTACTACGATTACCTCAACTGCCCGATGCTCTACGACAAATGGACGCCGGCGCAGATCGGCAATCAGAAGTTCGAAGAGCGCGATCCCGCCATTCTCGGCGGTATGTTCGCTGTTTGGAACGACCACGCCGGCAACGGCATCACCGTGCGCGACATTCACCACCGCGTCATGCCCGCTCTCCGTACCATCTCCGCCAAGACCTGGACGGGGGCAGCCGTGAGCGTGCCGTATGCAGAGTTTGCCCGTCGCGGAGCCGCCCTCAGCGAAGCTCCCGGCGTCAACCTCCTCGGCCGTCTGTCCGGCATTGCCGAAGGACGTGCCACCTTGCACTGTCCGCGTCCCGTGTTGCAGCCCAACGCCCCCGTCGACTGGCTGGGCGATGCCGTGGGTTACGACTACACCGTCTCCTTCGATCTCGAAGCCGACTCTGTGCGCCGCGGCGATGTCCTCTTCTCCTCGTCCGATGCCACCGTTTACCTCGCTTCGCCCAAGAGCGGCAAACTCGCCTTCGAGCGGGAGGGCTATCTCAACGAGTTCGACTATGTGGTGCCCGCCGGTCGCAAAGTGCGCCTCACCTTTGTGGGCACCAACCGCGAAACGCTGCTCTTTGTCGACGGCCGTTTCCGTCAAGCCCTCTACCCCTTGACGCTCGGCAGTGCGTCGACCGACGCCGGTCTCGCCGGAGCGAGCGCCGATCCCTACGCCGCCTCCAAGATGTACTACCAGCGCACGCTCGTCTTCCCCCTCGCGCGCACCGGCAACTTTGTGGGCCGCATTTCCGATCTCAGCGTTTCCAACTACGCCGAGAAGTACTAATTGTCTCCCACCGCGCACCTTCCGGTGCGCACCGACCTACCTTTCCACACAACACACGGCACCGCCCACTTTTTCAAGTGAGGCGGTGCCGTTTTTTTGTGCTCCACAGCTTTAGAGCCGGGGTGAAGAGGAAGAAAACTTCCGAAAGTGCGTGCTTATTTGAGCGTTTCGAATTGGGCGGGCATACCTACCACCGTGAAGGCCAGGCCCTCGCTCTTTTTCGTTTTCAGGTTGTAGGCATAGAAGCCGTAAGCCTCGTCGTTGCCGCTGCCGAAATAGAGTTTGCCGTCGCGTTCGCCGATGGCCACGGCGTGGCCGTTCGAATAGGGGATGCCGTCGATCTTCTGCACGCTGCGTTGTTGCAGATCGATCACCACGGGGAACATCACCTTGGCCAGATAGGGATTCTTATTGTTGGGATCGAGGGCAAAGTTGGCGGCCATGGCATAGACTTTTCCGTCGGAGGCGAGGCGGACAGTACCCACATAGTCGATCGCTCCGTCGAAGCCTTGCACCTTCGTCGTTTGGTAGTTGATCGCAAAGTCGGGGTCGAAATCCGTCTGTCCCTTGCGAATGCGCAGCAGACCGCCGGCAAAGCCCGGTTTGTAGCCGAAGCTGCCCATGCAGTTGACGTAAATGTCGCCTTGGGCGTCCACGAAAATAGAATGCGGGTCGATGGGGCGCGTGGCAAAGCTCAGTTCGTGCTTCGTGTCGCTGATCTTTTTCACCACTTTGTCGGTCTTCGTGTCCACAACGGCCATGTCGGCTTGCTTCGCAGTCGGCATCCATTGCGCATCAAACTGGTTGAGACCCACGAAAAGGAGCCCGTCGCGTGCCACCATGGCGGCAGGCGCCACGCGCATGTCCTTCTGTGCCAAGGCGTTCATATCGATTTCGGCAGTTTTGGTCATCGTTGTGGGGTTGAAAGCCCAGACCTGTCCCGTGTTTTGGAACGAGACGTAAGCCTTTGTATCGCTCACCTTGCACACATTGGCCGCTCCCGCGCCGGCCGGCAGCGCGAGTGTGCCACGCAGTTGCAGCGTGCCGTTGGTTTCATAGACATAGTGGCGCATCTCTGCCTTGTTGTTGCCCATATAGTCGGGCAGCACAAAGACGTCGCGGCCCTGCACCACAGGAGGAGCGCCGAAACCGGCGGGCACCGCCTTCGCGTTGTCGTAGTGTCCCGTCAGCCCGTCGATGAGTTGCATGTAGCAAACGCCGCTTGCCCCGTCGGGGTTGACCACCGTGGTGGTGATGAGCGTCGAACCCTTTTGAGCGGAGGGAGTGGGTTGGGGTTTGTCGTTGTCGCAGGCGCTTTGAGCCAGCAACAGGAGGCCGGCCGCTGCGCAAAACAGCATTTTCTTGAACATAGAGATGAAGTATTAAGTGGAAATTGGAAACAATGAGAATTCAGCGCAGCAAATAGCGCAGTTTCACCGAGCAGGTGCGACCGGGCAGCGGGCGATTGAACTCCGACACCGTTTCGCGGTCGGCGAGGTTCTTCACTTTCAGCGTGAGCGTCCAGCGTCGGTTGGCAAAACTCTGTTCGATGGCCGCATCGAAGGTGAGTGAGGTGGGAATCAGCTTTTCGAGATAAGCGCCCATCTCGAAGTCGTACGAATAGCGGTGCACATACGAGGCATCGAGCAGCAGGCGCGTGTTTTGTCTGCGGCCGAAGAGATCGGCCCAGTGCAGTTCGCCGCCGAAATTGGCCATGAGGTAGGGAATGTTCGGGATGCGCAGGTTGTAAGTGGGGTTGGGGGCTTTCGAGTTGGGGAAGGTGCGCCGGCGGTCGCGCAAATCCTGCCAAGTGCCGTTGGCGTAGAGGTAGCACCAGTGCGTCACGTCGGCTTTGACTTCTGCTTCGAGCCCCATCGTGCGCACTTGTCCGAAATTGGTGTAGCGCGCCATCGTGGGCAACAGGTCGGGAGTGAAACGCACCATGTCGGTGAGTTCGCTCATATAGACATTGACCTCGGCTTCCCACACCCGATCGTCGGAAAAGGACCGCCGATAGAGCACACCGGCGTTCACACTCTTGTTGCGTTCGGGGAGCAGATCGGGCGAAGGGAGAATGTTGAAGCTGTTGCCGAGGAGTTCTTCGCTTGTGGGGATGCGCACTTCCGAAGCCACCGAGCCTTTGACTGTCCAGAGGGGGGTGAGGCGATAGCAAGCGGCGAAGTTCGCGCCCCATTCGCTGCGATTGATGTGAATGGTCTTGATGTCGCGCAAATAGAAGTTGTGCAGCATTTTGGCGCGCGAGCCGATGAGAAAGTGTTTCGCCGTCACGGCTGTTTGCAGCCGGCGGTCGAAGAAGAACGCCTCGTAGGACAAGCCTGTGGTGAGGGCGGTGAGGCGGCTGTCGAAGTTGGCCGGATAGCCCAGCGAGCGATCCATCAGTTCGTTGTGGGGCTGCTGCCAAGTGCCGGTGCCGTAGAGGTTCAGGTTGAGGGCGTGATCCGGTCGGAGGGTGTATTCCAAATTCAACTTGCCGATCCAATCGTGCGAACGATGGTGACCGTCCGAAGCGAAGGGCCCTGTTTCGCCGCCCAAGGGCGAGAGGGTGGGATAGGTGCGGCCGTCCCAGGCGTGGCGCACGCGAGCGGTGTCGCAAAGGCCGTAGCGTCCGATGTTGTAGGCCGTGGAGAAATCGAAATCCAGCCCCTCGACGAAGAAGTGCTTGCGCTTGGCCTCGAGCGAGACGAGGAAGGACGAAGCGTGGTTGTGGGCGCTGCGATAGTCCCAGTCGATGCCTTGAATGCCTTGGCGCGTGGAGGTGAGGACGAATTCCGATTTGAGTTCGTCGAACCACCACTTGGTTTCCTTGATCGAGCCGCCGAGCACCGCTTTGCGGAACGCATCGTTGCCGCGGCGCACGCGCAGGTCGTTTTGGTTGTGGAGCGTCATTTCATAGTCGTTGTCCGACGCGACAAACAAGCCGCCTATGCCCAGTTCGAGCCCAAGGTCGGCAAAACTACGTTTGAAGACGGAGTTGGCGCGGTGGGTGTTGTAGCTCCCCACTTCGTAGGACGCGTCGAGATAGCGCGGCGGATAGTCTTTGAGCACGACGTTCACCGCGCCGCCCATAGCCGTGCCCCCGAAGCGGTAGGGCACGATACCTTTGTAGACTTCCACGCGCTCGATCATGTCGGTGGGTATGTCGTCGAGGCTCACAAAATTGCTTATTTGTCCGGCGGAGGTGCCGTCGATGTAGAGGCCCATGCGCTTGCCCTCGAGTCCGCGCACCGAAATGCGCGAGCTGCTGCCGACCCCGCCCATGGAGCGGATGGTCACGCCGGCCACGCGGCCGAGCACCTCGTTGAGCGAAGAGGCAGAACCGTCTATTTGCCGTGCAGAGAGGAGGGTCAAGGCCTGCGGGGCGTATTTGAGGCGAGTGGCTTCGGCATGGGCGGTGACGGTGGCCTCGTTCAGGTTTTGCGCAGGCGTGGTCACGGTGCTGTCGGTGACTGTGCTGGCCGGCGTCGGGGAAGAATCCGCATCGGCGGTGGGCCAAAGCGGAGCGCCGGCGCAAGGAACGACACCGACAAAGAGAAGGGGGAGAAGATATTTTGTAGGTTTCATGCCATGTAGGTTTCAACTTACAAAGTTAAAGGCTTTCGCGAGACAGGGCAATACCCATTTTAGGGTATATGATGCGCGTCTTTCGGTAGGCTAAGAGAGGCTTTATTCTCCTTTTCGCAATTTCGTGCCGTTGGAATACCCAGATCTGGTGATTCATGGCGTTTTTTCGTTCGCGCTTGAGAGCGGCGAGGGCATGTCTGTCAGCCGTGCCGAGAAAGTGGGGAGGTGTGTGGAAAAAGTAGGAAGGAATTAGCCAAAAGTCGGGGACTTTTCTTGATAAATTGGGGACTTTTGTATTGTGCTCCATCGTATTGAGGTGGAATTTGAGATATATGTATGAAAAAAGCGACTTTTCTTTTGCTATTGTCGGAGAATGTCTATCTTTGCATAGTTTCAATACGAAATTATAGTAATTTTATGCGTGCACTCATGAGGTCAACTTTTTACCTGTTTGCAATACTCTTTCTTGCAACAACATTTTTCTCTTGTGAAACAGTCGAGCCGAGTCCCCGACCTACATGGGGTGAGATCGTCAACCCGATTGAAGCTTTTATGTATCCTCGTGATCTAAAAGTTTTCGCAGACGGGGAAGAGGGTAGGCGCTGGCTTATTCTTGTGGTTCCCGACAGTACCAAAAGTTCGTTTGCGCCCACCTCGAAAAGCACGCCCGCAGAAGTGGCGCGCTATAAGGAACTTTCCCAACTTGTGGGCAATCCGACTGAGCCGGTGGTGAATGAATGCCATTTCCATCGCACTTGGCTCACACAGGGGGTGAAGGCTATCCGGGTTGTGCGCACGCAGGCAGATGGGCGCGACGAAGAGGTCACTGCGCAATGCGGCAATCTCTATTTCTATACGGACAAACAGATTTTCGACTGCCAATTCAAATGTGGCAATCGAAGCATCTTTGCCAAGCCGCTCGGGGAGACGGTCGAGGCGGATTACCTGTGGCTTCCGGGGAGAGATGTGTTTGGCTTGATCACTCCCCCCAATCCCGACCATCTCAAGCAGAGCATTGTGCTTCGCCTTGCCGACGGAACGGAGATCGAAAAAGAACTCTCGAAAAAAGGGAAAAAATAAAGGTACAAGATCGCGAACCGCGTTGCTGTATAGGCAAATACGCAAAAATCCCCGGCCGTTATGAGGTCGGGGATTTTGCGTATTCCGGTTGTACCGGGAGAGGGTTGGCTTGCTTAGTCGATGAAACGACGGGTGAGGGGGGCAAACTCGTCGACGCGCCGATCGCGGAGGAAAGGCCACCAGCGGCGCACGTTCTCGCTACGTTGCATGTCGATGTCGACAAGGTAGACGCCTTCGCTCTCGGTGTCGGCACGGAAAAGCAGTTCGCCTTGAGGGCCGGCCACGAAGGAGCTGCCCCAGAAGAGGATGCCGTTGGTTTGTCCGCTGGGATCGGGTTCGTGACCCACGCGGTTGACAGCGATGACAGGTAGGCCGTTGGCGACGGCATGACCCCGCTGCACTGTCGTCCACGCTTCGCGTTGACGCGCCTGCTCTTCAGGCGTGTCGCTGCTTTCATAGCCGATGGCGGTGGGATAGATGAGGAGTTCGGCGCCACGAAGTGCCATGAGGCGCGCGCCTTCGGGGTACCACTGATCCCAACATACCTGCACGCCGAGACGACCTACGCTGGTGTCGATGGGCTCGAAGCCGAGATCGCCGGGGGTGAAGTAGAATTTCTCGTAGTAGGCGGGGTCGTCGGGAATGTGCATCTTGCGATATTTGCCCGCGATGGAACCGTCGCGCTCAAAGACCACGGCGGTGTTGTGGTAGAGGCCCGGTGCGCGGCGCTCGAAGAGCGAGGTGACGAGCACAACGGCGTGGCGGCGTGCGAGATCGCCGAAAAACGCGGTCGAGGGCCCCGGGATGGGTTCGGCGAGATCGAAAAGTTCGGTGTTTTCTGTCTGACAGAAATAGGGCGTGTTGTGCAATTCTTGCAGCACCACGAGTTCGGCACCGCCCCGGGCGGCGGTGGCAATGTGAGCTGCGAGGCGATCGCGGTTTTGGGCGGGATCGGCCACGCAGGGCATTTGGATAAGGGCTACTTTCATGGGACGAAGTGTGAAAATAGAGAGGGAGAAGAAGTGCGGGAGGGCTTAGTCGAAGCGAACGACACCGCGGGGATATTGCATGGTGACGCAATGGAGCGAACCATGCTGGCGGATGAGGCTGCGACAGTCGACACCGACGATTTCGTGCTGGGGGAAGGCGCGCTGCAACACCTTGCGAGCCGCTTCGTCGTGTTCGGGCTGATGGTAGGTGGGTAGGAGCACGGCGCGGTTCATGATGAGGAAGTTGGCGTAGGTGGCGGGAAGGCGTTCGCCGGCTTCGTCATGAATGGCGTCGGGCATGGGCAGCGCGAGCAAATGATAGGGGCGGTCGTCGGCGGTGCGCAGGGCTTCCAACTCGGTCTCCATGGCTTGGAGCTCGGCATGGTGCTCGTCGGCAGGATCGTCGCACTTGACGTAGACGATGGTGTGGTTGGGACAGAGACGAGCGAGGGTGTCGATGTGCGAATCGGTGTCGTCGCCCGCCAAATAGCCGTGGTGGAGCCAAAGGATGCGTTCGGCGCCTAGGCGTTCGCGGAGTAGCAGTTCTACTTGTCCGCGATCGGGCACAGGCACCGCGTCGCCTTCGAGACGACGGTTGGGATTGAGGAGGCAAGCGGCCGTGGTGAGGAGCGTGCCGGCGCCGTCGCTCTCGATGGCACCGCCTTCGAGTTCGAAATCGAGGGCTGAAACGTAGTGCCCATGCAACCAACCGGTGTCGAAGAGCCGGCGGTTGATGGCGTTGTCGCGCGCGGCGGCGAACTTGCCGCCCCAACCGTTGAAGCGGAAGTCGAGTAGTTCGGCCCCGTTGTCGGAGAGGACGGTGAGAAAAGCGTGGTCGCGCGCCCAGGTGTCGTCCGAGGGAGCGGCGACGAAATGCACGTTTTGCAAAGCGGCCGCGGGGAGTCGGCGGGAGAGGAGCGATTGCACTTCGTCGGGCTCGGGGCTGACAATGAGGAGCGGCTGGCGGCTGGCGATTTCGTAGGCAAGTCGAACGTAGGTCTCGGTGACCTCGGCGAGGAGGTCGCGCCAATCGGTGTCGGAGTGCGGCCAGGTGAGCTGAACAGCGCTTTGGGGCGCCCACTCTGCGGGGAGCACGCGCTGCGGACGGTGTTCTTGCTGCTCAACATCGACGGCGCGCTGCACATCTTCGAGGTGCAATTCGGCGGTCATGCCGAGTCCGGGCTTAGGGGGGAGGGCTTCTAATGCCATAATGAGAATGCGGGGGAAGAGAGAGGGGATTATTCTACGCGAAGGGCGCCCTCCGGATGGAAACCACGGAGGAAGTCGGTGATGGTCATGCGCTTTTTGCCCGCCAATTGGAGTTGGGTGAGCGAGAGATAGCCGTCGGGAAACGCTATCTTGAAATAGGTTTTGCCGTCGGTGAGCACGGTGCCCGGTTTTTCGCCGACTTGCACTTGTTCGCGTTGGGCGGCATAGAGTTTGAGTGCGGTACGCTTACCGCTTTCGTCCACAAGTTCTGTCCAAGCAGCGGGGTAGGGCGAGAGGCCACGCACGAAATCGAAGGCACGTTTGACCGAAGTGTCGAGCGAGAGGCGACAAGTGTCTTTGAAGATCTTGGGGGCGTGCCGAATTTCGCCGTCGGTCGGGAGCGTGTCTTGGTCGACGGGGCGAATGTTGCCGGCGATGATGTCGTCGACGGTGCGTGTCACCACACCGGCTCCGACGTCGCGGAGGCGATCGTGGATGGTTTCGACGTTGTCGGCGTCGGTAATGGGAATGCGGGCTTGGTGAATGATGCGACCGGTGTCGATTTCGTGGTCGAGCAGGAAGGTGGTGACGCCAGTTTCGGTGTCTCCATTAATAATGGCCCAGTTGATGGGGGCGGCACCGCGATATTGCGGGAGCAACGAGGCGTGGAGATTGAAAGTGCCGTGAGGGGGCATGTCCCAAACGACTTCGGGAAGCATGCGGAAGGCCACGATAACTTGGAGGTCGGCACGGTAGCTGCGCAGGGCGTCCAGAAAATCGGGATCTTTCAGTTTTTCCGGCTGGAGCACGGGGAGGTGGTGCGCAAGGGCGTATTGTTTTACGGCACTTTGCGAGAGTTCGCTCTGGTGGCGCCCCACAGGCTTGTCGGGCATGGTGACAACGGCCACCACATTGTATCCGCCTTCGACGAGGGCGCGCAGACTGCCGACGGCAAAGTCGGGAGTGCCCATGAAGACGATTCGGAAATCTTGTCGGTTCATCGTAGAAAGGTGTGGTTTCGGGAGATCATTGACTGAGAAATGATCAGAAGAGAATTATTTTGTGCGAAGATACGCCTTTTTCGCCGAAAAAAGAGTACCTTTGCTGCGCTAAATATATAGACTCGCCTCGGCTGGATCTTTGTATTGGCGCTTCTGCACGAGGAAACGTTGCCTAAAACGGAGCACTCGTGGGAAGCTCACGCTATTCGACAATAATAAATAAGCATATAACACCACACCTCATGAACATTACTCTCGAACAGTCCGGAGTGAGCGCCCTCGTCTCGGTGAAGATGGAGAAGGCAGACTATCAGGACGCTGTCAAGAAGGAACTCAAAAATATCGCGGCGAAAGCCGAAATGCCCGGTTTCCGTAAAGGAAAAGTGCCTGCCGGCTTGATCAATAAGCGTTTCGGCACGGAGGTGAAGATGAACGAAATCAATCGTCTCGTGGGCGAAAACCTCCAAAAGTTCATCGAAGAAAAGAAACTCAGCGTGCTTGGCGAACCGATGATGTCGGAAAAGCAGCAAGCACAGGACATCGAAAACCAAGATGACTTCGAATTCAAATTCGACATCGCACTTGCTCCTGAGTTTAAGGTGGAACTCACCGGCGAAGATCAACTCACTTATTATGATGTTGAGGTGACCGAGGAACAAATCGACCAGCAGGTGAAAGCCTTTGCGCAGCAAGCCGGACATCCTGAGGAAGTACAGGAGTATGCCGACAAGGATATCTTGCGCGGTGCCCTCGCTGAACAAGATGCCGAAGGCAATATTCTCGAAGGAGGTATCAGTCTTGACACGGCAAGCCTCATGCCCAGCTATTTCGTGAGCGAAGATCAGAAGAAAATCTTCGAAGGTGCCAAGGTGAACGACGTGATTACCTTCAATCCTTCGGAGGCACACAACGAAACCGAGTTGGCCGCACTGCTCAAACTCGACAAGGAAGAAGCTGCAAAGCACACGGGTAAATTTACCTTCCAGGTGAGCAGCATCAGCCGCTTCGTACCTGCTGCGTACGATCAGGAACTCTTCGACCGCGTGTTCGAGCCCGGCACCGTGAAGAGCGAAGAAGAAATGCGCGCCAAGGTGAAGGAACTCATCCAAAACCAGTACAACCAGGATGCCGACATGAAGTTTCTTATCGATGTACGCAAGTACACCGAAGAGAAAGTGGGCAAGCTCGAATTCCCCGAAGCGCTTCTTAAGCGTTTCATGAAGCTGCAAAATGCTGACAAGGGCGAAGAATTCGTAGAAAAGAACTTCGAGAAGAGCCTCGAAGAACTCCGCTGGCACCTCATTAAGGAGCAACTTGTTGAAGCAAACAAGGTGACGATCGACCAAAACGACGTCAAAGAGGCTGCTCTCCAAACGGCACGCATCCAGTTTGCACAGTATGGTTTGACCAACGTGCCCGAGGAATACCTCGAAAACTACGCCAACGAAATGCTCAAAGATCGCAACCAAATGAATGCTTTCGTGGATCGTAGTGTGAACACCAAGCTCGCAGACGCACTTAAGAAAGTCGTTAAACTCGAGCACAAGAGCATTTCCTTCGACGACTTTGCGAAGTTCTTCGAAGCAGAAAACGCGTAAACAACATACGGTACACCGGTAAATAGTGGCTTGGGCACACTATTTGCAACAAATTCGGATGAGGGCGAACGGGTGAAACAACATCCGTTGCCCTCATTCGCCATTTTCAACGGTGTGCTTCGTGATCGAAGCCCCGAACTCACTCATTTTATTCCACGCAACGCATGAATCCCGATTTCCGTAAATTCGCCACGCAGAAAACCGGCATCAATTCTATGGTGCTCGACGACGTAGTCGCCGTACAAAACCAATATCTCAACCCTTACATCCTCGAAGAGCGTCAACTCAACGTCACACAGATGGACGTCTTCAGCCGTTTGATGATGGATCGCATCATTTTTCTCGGCACACCCATCGACGACACGACAGCAAATGTGCTCCAGGCGCAATTGCTCTACCTCGATTCTGTAGATTCGGGCAAGGATATTTCGATCTATGTGAACTCTCCCGGCGGAAGTGTCTACGCCGGTCTGGGCATCTACGACACCATGCAGTTTATCCAAAGCCCCGTTGCAACAATCTGCACCGGCATGGCCGCTTCTATGGCCGCTGTGCTGTTAGTGGCCGGCACCGAAGGCAAACGTTCGGCTTTGCCCCACAGCCGCGTCATGATCCACCAGCCCCTCGGCGGAGCGCAGGGACAGGCTTCGGACATTGAAATCACCGCCCGTGAGATCATGAAGCTCAAGAAGGAACTCTACACCATCATCGCCGAACACAGCCACACAGATTTCGACAAAGTCTGGGCAGACAGCGATCGTGACTACTGGATGACGGCGCAAGAGGCCAAAGAATACGGCATGATCGACCGTGTACTTTCGCGCAAAGCCTAAGAAGGTGCCGATCTGCCGTCACACACACGTTACATTCCATTATGTCTAAACACAATTCACAAGAAGAGCATTGCGCCTTTTGCGGACGTCCCGCGTCACAAGTCGACATGCTCATACACGGCACAGACGCCTGCATCTGCAGTGACTGCGCCGAAAGAGCCAAAGAAATCGTGGACACGAGTCTGCGCTCCGCAAGAGCACAGAGTGTGGAAGCCGATTTCGGCGAGCTTCCCAAGCCCAAAGACATCAAAGCCTACCTCGACCAGTACATTATTGGACAGGACGATGCAAAGAAATACCTGTCTGTGGCGGTCTACAATCACTACAAGCGCTTGCTCTGTCAACAAGACGAGGCGGCCGACGACAATGTGGAGATTGAAAAGAGCAATATTGTCATGGTCGGCTCGACCGGTACGGGCAAAACCCTCCTGGCGCGCACCATTGCCAAACTGCTGAAGGTACCTTTCACCATCGTCGACGCCACCGTCTTCACGCAAGCCGGTTATGTCGGTGAAGATGTGGAGAGCATTCTCAGTCGTTTGCTCCAAGTTGCCGACTACGATGTGGCGAGAGCCGAGCGAGGTATTGTCTTCATTGACGAGATAGACAAGATTGCACGCAAGGGAGACAACCCCTCGATCACGCGAGATGTCAGTGGTGAAGGCGTACAGCAGAGCATGCTCAAGCTGCTCGAAGGCTCCATCGTCAACGTGCCCCCCAAGGGTGGGCGCAAACATCCCGATCAAGACTACATTCAGGTCGACACGCACAACATTCTCTTCATTTGCGGAGGAGCATTCGACGGAATCGAAAAGAAAATCGCGCAGCGACTCAACACCCACACCGTGGGTTACGATTCGGTGCAGAACAAGCAGAAAATCGATACCTCCGATCTCATGCAGTATGTCGAGCCGCAAGACCTCAAATCCTTCGGACTGATCCCCGAAATCATCGGCCGCCTGCCGGTGCTCACCTATTTGAATCCGCTCGATCGGAAAGCCTTGCGCAATATTCTCACCGAACCGAAGAATTCCATCACGAAGCAGTACATCAAACTCTTCGCCCTCGATGGAATCAAATTGACCTTCGAACCCGAAGTCCTCGA
>ERZ772974.2128-NODE-2128-length-12367-cov-44.746751_pt1 | contig 12367 bp, 9 predicted proteins | sample MGYA00580671_ERZ772974 | MGnify/ENA primary metagenome ERZ772974 (study PRJEB29015, sample SAMEA2738065) | human oral metagenome | biome: human oral; feature: human-associated habitat; material: saliva | place: China | collected 2218 ... | reverse complement strand
TGAGGCGAGTGCGGACCCGAACGCCAAGCCCAGTGCTGAGGCGAGTGCGGACCCGAGCGCCAAGCCCAGCGCTGAGGCGAGTGCGGACCCGGCTGACAAGCCCGCTGCTGACGCCAGCGCGGACCCGAGCGCCAAGCCCAGCGCTGAGGCGAGTGCGGACCCGAGCGCCAAGCCCAGTGCTGAGGCGAGTGCGGACCCGAACGCCAAGCCCAGTGCTGAGGCGAGTGCGGACCCGGCTGACAAGCCCGCTGCTGACGCCAGCGCGGACCCGAACGCCAAGCCCAGCGCTGACGCGAGCAGCTCCACCGCTGCGGGTGACTCGTCGTCGGACGGCGCGCCTGCACCGGTGACGTCCACTAGCTCGGCGGCGCCGGCCCCGGCCGATGGGGCACCCGGCGGTCCTGCGGGGGGCCCGTTGGCCAGCACCGGTGTCAGGATCGGCCTGCCTCTGGGCATCGCCGTGGTCGCCGTGATGGGAGGGGCTCTGCTGGTGAGCCGCCGCCGCGCCTGACGCCGGCCGCTAGTTCCCACCTCTCACAGGGATAGGTCCCCGGGCCCACCTGAGTTCTGCACTCAGGTGGGCCCGGGGCGTCTTGCGTACCAACCGCTGAGTAAGCAGGAGACGAGAGTCTTGCCGATACACGCCTCACTCTTTGGCCGCGCTAAGGAGGTGTGGCTGGGGTTAGATGGAGGACTCGGCGGTCTGAGGTGAGCTGGAATCTACGCGGCCAGGTCTGTGATCGTTACCTTCCGCTTGAGGCTGTGTCCCCAGGCGTAGTCGCCGGTGCGATGCTGTGCTTGTCCCAGCACGATGCTGGGGGCGATCCCTAGTTCCTTGGCAAGTGCCTTCACCTCGTCGAGGTTGCGATGACGAGGGAGCCTGTCCTCGTAGTCCTCCGGAACGAGGAAGCGGGAGGCATAGGTGTCGGCCTCCTTTTCATGGCTGTCATGGTCATTGTTGAGGTAGAGACCATTCGACTCGTGGAGAAGGACGTGAGCGATTTCGTGGAAGAGTGTGAACCAGAGTTGGTCATCGCTCTTCCACAGGTCGGAGAGCTGGATGAGGGGGTGTCCTTGGATCCAGCGGGTGGCACCGTGGGTGCCGAGCCCCGGCATCGCTGGAACCAGTGTGAGTGCCACTCCGCAGTTCCGCAGAAGAGCCTGGGCTCTCTGAATGGCCTGCATGGGATCCTCGACTGTGAGTGAGCGGAGCTCGGGAAGGGTTGCTTCCAGGCTTTCGCGATCGTAGGCGGCGAAATCTCCTGGAGTGCAGTTTTGTTCCGCGGCCCGGAGCCAGGTGGCCAGGCGGTGGGGGTCATGGTGCCCGACGGCGGAACGGCGATACGCGACAGCGCCCTGATTCCAGGTGGCTTGGAAGGCGTCCATCGAGGAGATGCCGAAGAACTGGAGCAGCCCCCGCACTGTCCCGGCCTTGTCTCGTGCGGGGGCGGTAATGAAGGAGTGCCTGCGAAGGTAGCCCAGGGGGAACTCCTTGGCGCGGTCGTACTGGGCGATCAGCTTCGCGTCCGCAGCCTGGCGGGCTAGAGCTGCCTGGTATCCGGTTTCATGAAGGTTCCAGATGCGGGCAGGGACACCGGTGGTGTTCTCCAGCCTGAGCGCCATGTCGTGGCTGAGGGGGGCCTTACCCCGGAGCAGCTCGCTGATGTGCTTTCGGCTCACATCAAGTCGGCGGGCAAGTTCAGCGGCATTGATGCCCTCCTCTTCCATCCACTCCTCGATGAAGTCCCCGGTAGGCACGACGTAGTCGGGGTGTGCGGCGTACGTGGCCATGCCTGCCTTCCTTTCAGGTGCGTGGTGGTCTAGTGGTAGTCGACGATCTCGATGACGCAGGCGACGACAGGAGTGCCACCTTCATCGGTGACGATGAGTCGCCAGTTGGCGGTGAGTCGGGCTGACCACTGGCCTACGCGGTCACCGCTCAAGGTTTCCCACCGTCCGATGCCCTGGAGGAGGTCATCGAAGGACTCGGCGTTATAGAGCTCTGCGATGCGCAGTCGTAGCCGTTTGGCCACATCCTGGCTCAACTTGCGCCTCATCTCGCGCTCGTTGGTGCAGATCTTCTCGATCTTGCGGTCGACGTACCTCACTTCCATGGTCGTATGTTACCTGGTGCGTAACAGTTACCTAGATCGTAACACTGTTTCCAACTGGAAAACCAGAGTGTCGTGAGAGTCGTGTCATGTGGAGGAAGGGTGAGGAGCTGCGCAGCATGGCTCGGCTTCGAGGTGGTAGGGGGACTCCCGGGGTGGCCGCTCCGTCGCGACTCTCTGCGGAGCCATCCAGACTGGCCTAGCGATGCGCGGCGACCGTGGCAAGAGGCGTGTGCGCTCGCTGACGAAACGGGCCGACTGCCTTCTTGATGTCAGAGACGAGTCGGTGGTGTCCCTGCCGAGCCTCGCGAGCGGCGACCTGCAGGGCGACGGAGTAGAAGGCGTCCTCGTCGCCGGAGGTGTGACTGTGCGCCGTGACCTGCCGCGGGTGCTCTTCGGTGGTGTAGGTGATTATGGGGTGTTCTCGGGAATCTGAGTCCACCTTGCGTTTTGCGGTGATGCTGCTTCAGAGTTCCCGGGCGTAGAGTCTCATGAAGTGCTTCGTTTCACCATCCTTGCGGGGGTGCCACGTCCATCCGATTCTGCTCCAGAAAATGTCTGCTTCTGACGAAAAGGCTACTAGGTATGGATCTGGATGCAATCCAGACAAAAGAGAAACCGCTCGCGCGCCAATGCCCTGGCGCCGATAATCGGCTTTCACTTCCAGAAACTGGATGAGCCTAGCCTGAAATTGTCCTGGGATTCCTATGTAGGAGTCTTGGAGGGTCTGATAAAGTATCATCGCACGAGCCACTTCGTTCTTTCCAAGCCTGAATGAGAAATATTCAGTAGGAGCACGAAAGGTGTTTTCCCACCAGGAATTATTAAAGCCGATGACGTCCAGGTTGTAAGGTGGGTTGCCCAGATTCTGGGGGTTGAGCTGTGTGAGGCGGAGAAGAGTTGGATCAGACATCCGTCTTGACCTCGAGGCTCGGCAGAGAGGTCACGATCTCCTGGGTGCGGACAGAGACGGTGGTGATGCGGGCGATGAGGTCCAGGAGGTAGAGGGGTTGCGCCGAGGCGGTGGGGCCGCCGCCCGCGCCCTCAGCCATCCAGTCGTTAGGGTCATTGACGATCCCGGAAGCCTTGTGAGTGCTCACGCGGTAGCGGTCCAGCAGCCAGTCCAGGCCGCTGCGCGACCCCAGCAGGTAGTCCTGCGCCTGGGCGGGAATACCGGAGATCGTCACATGCTCGTTGTAAACAATCGAGGTCTTGTCATCTTCCAGCCTGCCGTCCTGGCGCACCCGGGCATAGCGCATCTTGTCAACATGAAGCATGCTTGGTGGGATTGTTTCCCGCAGATCCCAGGGCACCTCCTGGCCATCGACAGCGAGGCCTAATGGTGTGGGCCCCACGGACTCGTAATCCAGGTGCAGGTCGGCAAGACCGCGCCCAGCTGTGGTGAAGGCGACGAAGTCCTCCCGGCTCGCCACCAGCGGGATATGAGGCAATGACTTCTTCAGGTCTGCGCCATACCGCGTCCGATACTCCGGTGAGTGCAGGAGGGCGTACACGTAGTAGAAGACGTCATCCTTGGTGACCTCCGGCCCGTAGGCGGCCTGGTAGCTGCGCAGGGTGGCGTCGGTGATGTTCTCCACCCGGCGGTAGCCGCCCAGCACCTCACCCTCCTGCCCGACGGCGGCGCCGCACTCCTCCGCATCCTCGTTACCGGAGAGGTCCAGCATGCCCGAGTCGGCCACATGACGACCGCCTACCGGCACCCACGTCCAGCGCGGGAAGAACTGGGTGTTCTGTCCTGCGCCAAGAAATTGAACATCGATTATCGAACTACTTAACAATGAACTAAAGTCTGCGGTTGCGCCTTTGCCCAAACAGGTTATTCCGAAATTGTCGTGCCCGGGCGTCGGGAAGTAGCGGCGCAGAACAGCAGGGAGGTAGATGATGCCGTCGGAGGCGTTGAGCCACTGCTTGCAGAAGGGGCGGTACAGGCCGCAGTAGGTGGCTCCCGCGTCATAGGTGATGACGCGGTTCTTCTCCAGAGACTTGTAGAGGTCCCGAGTCCACTTGATCCGCGTCTCGTCGTTCGTGACAAGATCGCGGACCTTCACCCCGGCCTTCAGGTCGGCTGCTCGGGTACGGTGGACGCGCTCGCGTTCCTCGTTGTACGTCTCAATGAGCCTCTGCGCCGAGTCGCGCAGGCCCGGCAGCGAGAAGTTGTAGACCCATGCGTCGCGGTTCGTCTGCACCCCCGCCGTGTAGGAGGCGAACACCGGTACTTGTCCCTCGCCGATGGACTGCCAGGACTCGTAGCTCGGGTCGCGCTGGTTGATCCAGTCGCCCTGGGCGTTCGGGGTGATGGTTTCCCACTCCAGGGTGTCGATCTGCGACTCCTCGACGATCCGCAGCTTGTCCTCCCTGGAGAGGTAGTCGCCGATATCCCGGTAGTGCAGAACAGCCGGCCCCTCATGGGCCGGGTCCTTGACGAGGAAGGTGATGGCCACGGTCGCGCGGGAACCGGAGTCGAAGACCTTGCCTCCCTCGCGCCGAGAGAGCTCACCTGCAGTGCGCTGGTTGCCCCGCAGGTTGTAGACGTAGAGATGGGAGAACTCCTCGGCCAGGGTGAGGCGTACGCCGTCGGCCGTGTTGCCGTCGATGAAACCGCCGTTGGTGACGAAACCGATGACCCCGGCCTCCCCGACGCGGTCCGAGGCCCAGCGGATGGCGCGAAGGTAGGAGTCGTATAGAGAGTTCTTGTTGGTACCCGTGGAACGGGCCGCGTAGGTCGCCTCGATCTTGGCGTCCAGGGATGGGTAGTGCTGGTTGGCGTTGTTGTCATTGGCGGACTCCTGGCCCACCGAGTAGGGCGGGTTGCCGACGACCACCTGGATACTCTGCAGTTCCAGCTGGGCCGCGGCCCGTTCGTTGTTGGCCACGAACACGCTCTGATCCAGAGTGTCCCCGTCCTCGGTCATCTGGAAGGTATCGGCCAGGACGATCCCGTCGAAAGGCGTGTACCCCGCCTGTGCCGGGTCACTCTCATCACTGCTGGCCGACGGGGCGTCGCTGCGCATGAGGTCGCGGTAGGTGACCTCAATATTGGCTGCCGCAATGTAGTAGGCCAGCAGCAGGATCTCGTTGGCGTGCAGCTCCTGCGCGTACTTGCGCGCTAGGTCCGCCTTGCTGATGAGGCCGGACTGCAGGAGCCGGACGATGAAGGTGCCCGTCCCGGTGAAGGGGTCGAGCACGTGCACGCCCTCATCGCTGATGCCGCGCCCCAGGTGGGTGCGTGCCAGCCAGTCCACGCTGCGCAGAATGAAGTCCACGATCTGCACCGGCGTGTAGACGATCCCCAGCGACTTGGCCGTCTTGGAGAAGGCCAGGGAGAAGAACTTCTCGTAGAGCTCGGTGATGACCCGCTGCTTGCCCGCAGCGTTGTCAATGCCCGCGCAGCGCTCACGCACCGACTCATAGAAGCCCTCCAGCCTCTCGGTCTCCGCCTCCAGGTTGGATCCGTCCAAGACTCGGAGCATCCGACCCATCACCTGCGCCACCGGGTTCTCGGCCGCGAAGTCGTAGCCGTCGAAGACCGCATCGAAGACCGGCTTGGTCACCAGGTGCTGGGAGAGCATGTCGATCGCGGACTCCGCGGTGATCGAGTCATTGAGATTGGCGCGCAGAGCCGCCAGGAAGCGCTCGAACTCTGCCGCCACCTCGGGGTCCTGCACCCGCTTGGCCAGGCGCTTACGGTGACGGGCCGCAATATCGGCCACGTCCTTGGCCCACTGCTCCCAGTAACGCCGCGAGCCGACTTTCTGGACCATCCGGGCGTAGATCGCCTCCCGCCACCTGCCGAGCGCCCCCAGGTCGAAAGCCGCTTGCTGAGGTGCTGGAGTACTGGACGAGTCGCCGTCGTCGTCGGCCGGAGTCCCGAAGGGGTCGATGATGGCGATCTTGTCCGGTTTGGACTGGTTGAGGTCGATCTTGTTGACCATGGCGTCGAAGCGCTCATCATGCGCGCGCAGTGCCTGGAGCACCTCCCACACCACCCGGAAGGTGTCATTGTCAGACAGGACGTCCTCGGGCGACATCCCAGCCGGGATCGCCACCGGCAGGATGATGTAGCCGTACCGCTTACCCGAAGCCAGGCGCATCACCCGCCCCACGGACTGAACGATGTCCACCTGGGACTTGCGCGGGGACAGGAACATGACCGCATCCAGGGCCGGGACGTCCACACCCTCGGACAAGCAGCGGGCGTTAGACAGGATCCGGCAGGACACGGACGTCCCCTCCGACTCCGATGCCTGCCGGGTCGGCGCCGGCGCACCCAGGTCGCCCGAGAGCCAGGACAGCAGGCCGTTGCGCTCCATGATGTTCATGGAGCCGTCCACGTGGCGAACCTCCACGGAGCCCAGCCGCTTCTGAGTCGGGGTATCGGGGTTGACGCCGTCCGTGTCGTCGGACAGCTCGGGAACCTCGGGCTCGTCGGTGAGCGTGAGCCGGTAGTCCTCGGCCACGTTCCTGAAGGAGGAGGCGAAGCGCTTCGAGGTCTTGATGTCGCGGGCGAAGGCCACCGCCGTGCGCATCGGCTGGATGTCCTTGCCGTAGTCGGCCGTGTCCACACTGCGCTTGGCCAAGGCGTTCCAGCAGCCCACGATCCGGGCGGCGTCGTCGAGCGTGAGCTGACCGTCCTGAGCCAAAGAGGACTGCATCTGATCGGCGATCTGGTCCTCGGAGACCGTGAGGACCAGGACCTTGTAGTCGGTCAGCAGACTGCGGGAGACGGCCTCACCAAAGCCCAGGCGGAAAAGCTCCTCGCCGTAAGTCTCGACGTCGTCCATGGAGGCCAGGATCGCGTTCTTCTGACCGGCGCGAGCCTTGGTCGAGTCGTCGTAGATGCGGGGAGTCGCCGTCATGTAAAGGCGCTTGGAGGCGTGGATGTAGTCGTTGTTGTGGACGCGGACGAAGGCGGACTCATCCGTGCCCGCAACGGTGGCGCCGGTCGTGCGATGGGCCTCGTCGCAGATCACCAGGTCGAAGCCGGGGGCGCCGAGCTTCTGGGCCTGGGCGACGGCGTCGATCGACTGGTAGGTGGAGAAGACCACCGTCATCGGGACCGTCCCGTTGACCGGGGCAGCACGGCGTGTCAGGCGGTCGTCGAGCGCCGCGCCGTCCGTGGTGGCTGGGATCGCCAGGTCCACCACCGAGATGTCCTCGCTCAGGCTGGTGCGCTTGCGCCCCTTGCCGACCTTCGTGTCCGAGCAGACCGCGAAGGAGCGAAGCGGCACCTCCGACTCTGCGCTCCACTCCATGAGCGTCTGCGACAGCAGGGCGATGGAGGGCACCAGGAACAGGACCCGGCCACCGGAGCCTGCCATGGCCTCCGCAATGCGAAGGGACGTGAAGGTCTTGCCGGTGCCGCACGCCATGATGAGCTTGCCCCGGTCCGCCGTGGACAGTCCGGCAGTCACCGCGTCCAGGGCTCGCTTCTGGTGCTCGCGCAGGCTTTTGCCACCGGTGCGCACCATGACCTCGGGGGTCTCCAGGCTGAAGGAGTCCCAGTCGATCGTCGAGTTGAACAGGTCCTCCAGACCAATCCGGGAGACCGGGATGGCCTGACGAGACACCGTCTCCTCCGCAGCGGAGTTCCAGTGCTCCGTGGTGGACACGAACAGTCGGGAGGTGAACTCTCCCGTCCCCGACTCCGCCAGGAAGGAGTCGACGTCGCCCTTGCTGATGACGCCCGTGGCAGGGTCATAGAACTTGCACTGGACGGCGCACAGCTCGCCGGTCTCGCGCTCGCGGGCCACCAGATCGATGCCGCGGTCCGGACGTGCACCCCGCTCCGGCCAGTCGCTCCACATCCACACCTCGTCGAAGCGCTCGGCGTAGCGCGGGTCCGTGAGGAGGAACTGGCGCACCAGGCGCTCGAAGGCTGTGCCCTTGCCCCGTTGCGTCCGCGTGTCGAAGTACAGGCCGTCCAAGATCACTTTGATGCGCGACTGACTCACGGGGAGAAGCATACGGTGAGAAAGGTCGGGCTCCACCGCCACGAGACCAGGCGTGATGGGACTGTGCCGGAGGTGCCCGGTCCACGGGGAACGATCCCCATCCCGTGCGCCGGGGGTGAGGCCCTACGGTGGCGCCATGGCTCATCGTCGACGCAGCATCATCCGGTTCCTGTTCATCGCGCTCTTCCTGGCGCGTTCGGGTGAGTCGGTCCGATTGTGACGGGGCTGGCGGGAGGAAAGGCCCTCCCGAGGCGCACGATTCTGGTCGGTGCCGGAGCGTTGGTGTTGCCGGCGATGTCGGGCTGCGGGTCGTTGGCTCCGGAGAATATCCAGGCTCGTCATCAAATCGAAAAGTCCTTGAAGAGCTTCCCTGCCGTCAAGTCAGTAAATGTGGAGCTGGATTCCAATTTCACCGCAGGTGACTCCTGGTCGGTCCTGATCCTCCTTAACAAAAATCCTGGGCGAGAAGAAATTCTCACCGTCCTTAAAGACGCTTATGATCGGGTTGTGCAGGTGGTGGGGGAGGACTTTGCTAGCGTGACGGCATCATGGGTGCAGAATGGCGCCTCTGTGTCGTGGCCGATCTCAGCGAATGAGCCGAATGGGGCGGAACTCGATTATCTGAGAGAGCTGGCGAAGCCCGGCCGCGGCGCCATGAGTGCTGGGCGTGGTCGTATCTCGGTAACTCGAGGAGTGGTGAAGGAATTTCCGGCTGACCTTATCGTGACGCCACGATCCGGAGTGAGTGTGAGTGACAGCTTTGAGCTTGATGGTATGTCTATTCGGGCGGTTTCCGATACCGTTGACCTCAGTCCCATTCCTCTCCGTAAGGTTGTAGAGGCTATCGACTCTAAATATCGGGAGGGAGCTGTAGTTGAGCTCACAGACAACGATATCGTGAGTGGAAGCATATCGCTCGACGTTGCTGCTTTTGGAAAAGAGTCTGACGGGCTCGACGTCGCGGCGGCAGCGAAAGTCCTCAACGTTGTTTCAGGAAATCAGCTGCTTCAAGAGCTTGGCCTCACGACCGCATGGAACACGAGCGTTGCCAGCCGAGAAGGCGTGTTCTTCCATATGAATGCGGGTGCCTTCGATGCCGGAGACCCACCTGAGGAGGGCGCGAAGATACTTGCCGCAGCACAGAAGTCGGCCTCCGCTTCGTCGTAATGGGAGCACGAATCTGATGGTTCCCTGTGACAGGAGAGTGCGCCAGGTGTTCTCGATGCAACGGAGTGACGTCTGATGATTGTGCGACGTCGTCAGGTCCTGGCCGTAACGGCCGCATCCCTTGCTCTCGCAGTGGCCGGGTGCTCGCCCATGGCCATGGCGCGCAAGAGACGGAAGCGGAAGGTGCAGCAGTACCTCTCCGGGCTCGACGCCGTGGCATCCGCACGGGTGGAGGTGCACCCGGAGTTCTCAGAGCCGGATCGTTGGATTGTGGACGTGCGGCTCAAGGATGATCCGTCTGTGGGATCGGTGTCGTCAGTTGTGCGGGACGCCTACGCCGAGGTGCTGCGCCTGACCGGGGCCAGTGAGGTGAGGATGGTTGTCACCTGGGCCCAGGCTAAGGCCTCCGTCTTCTGCTACCTGCCGATGAAGGATGCTGACAAGGCAGCCTCCGCCACGGTGGAGGCGGTGTCGCCCGGCATGGAGCGAGTCCAGATCGAGGAGGAGAGAATATCCTTCGAGTACCGGACTACTGAGACTCTCCCGGATCACTTCATCCTGCCGCCCACCTCCCCAGTGCTGCGCCTCGGCTCCCTGAGGGTCGAGCAGAGTATCCTGGTTGGACGGTCTCACTGCTTCATCTCCCATGCCAAGGGTAAGGACCTCACATCCGTGCCGATCAAACGTGCACTGGAATCCATTCCCTCCGATAAGCGGTACGGAGCGGTCCTGAGCCTGGAGGCGGAAGACAAGAACAGCCACCAGGCCCGTCTCATATTCAAGAAATGGGCGAATAACTGGCAGGATGAGGATGTTCAGCCAGATGCCGCGGTCCTCGCCACAGTCCTCGGCAACCAGGCGCTCCAGCGGGTGGAGCTGAGTACCTCGGTGGAAAGCAAAGTCCAGCCCAGGGTGGTTGGCTTTGACATGAAGTCCGGCGCTGTGGTCGGCCAGGGGGACCCGCCCGAGAAGGGGGCGCCCATCCTTGCCGCCGCCCAACAGGTGGTTGCCTCTGCGTCCTGATGGGGAGCGGACTCCAAAGCGTCTCTGCCTGACGTGCACATGCAAGCATGATGAAGGGAAGGGGAGTGAGGTTGATGAGTATTCGACGTCGTGAGGTGCTGGCACTGGGTGCAGTGTCTCTTGCTTTCGGAGTGGGCGGGTGCTCACCTTTCGCCCTGGCTCTCAGTAAGAAGAAGAGGAAGGTGCGCAAGTATTTGTCCGGTCTTGATGGAGTCACGTCCGTTGAGGTTGATGTGGAGCCGGGGCTCGTGACTGAAGATCGCTGGGATGTGACCGTCAACCTCAAGGGTGATCCTGGGCAGGATTCAGTCCTCGCCATCATTCGCAATGCTCGAAACGAAGTAGTGAATCTGGCCGATTCCGACAAGGTGGAGCTTGACGTCAAATGGACCCAGGGTGCGACGTCGATGTCCTGTCGTCTACCGATGGATGACTCCGAGAGGGCCGTGCCGGCTGCCATGAAGGTGGTCTCCTCGGAGGTGGAGAGCGTGGAGATTTCCGGGAATGAAATCCTACTGCGCTACCAAGGCGTGAAAACCCTTCCGGACAACTTCATTCTTCCGCTAACATCTCCGATTGTCGGTGTTGGTTCACTCAAGACCGAGCAGAGTATTCGTGTGGGCCCATCCTATTGTTACGTCACTCATTCCAAAGGCGTTGACCTCACCTCCGTGCCGATCAAGAGCGTCCTCGATGCCATCCCGGCAGACAAACGAGCCAATGCGACGGTGGACCTGGATGCGCATGATGATATCAACCAGGTGACCCAGCTGAGAGTGCGGGGGCTCGGTGAGTACGGAAAGGGTGTGGAGGTTGGCGCCGCAGCGCCGGTTCTGGCGGCTGTCCTGGGGAATCGGACTCTTCAGCGGGTCGAGCTGGCCACCGCGCCGAACGACGACTACGACTCTGAGGTCGTCGCCTTCGACATGAACGGCGGTGCGGTGGCCGGCCAGGGTGACCCGCCTGAGAAGGGTGCGCCCATCCTTGCCGCGGCCCAGCAGCCGGACGCTTCGTCGTAAGGTATCTGCGAGAGGGCTTGCATCCTTGGGGCGTGCCGACCGTTCTCCCCACCAGTGCCAATGACGACGGGCTGCACGCATCGAGACATCGATGCGTGCAGCCCGCTTTAAAGTGTTGTGCTCAGCGCTTGAAGTGCTCCTTGAGATCAGCGACTCGCTTGTCCCATGCTTCTTTGCGCTCTTCGCGGCGTTTGTCGCGAATGGTACGGCGTGCCTCGCGATCCGCTGCTTCTGCAGCTGCTTCGGCGGCCTCGAGTTCGGCCAGCACCTCGGAGACGGGGCGGCGGGCCACAGTTCCACCCAACTTCGTTGAGATGTTGTCAAGCACCTCGGGCGTCACCTCAGATACCTGGGCGAGGATGGCCGTTGTTCCGGGAGCGACGCGGGCGCTGAGGTCGCCGAGGACGGTCTCACGCTTGTCAGCATGGTCGATGTCGCTCAGGCTTCCGATAACGGAACCTGCACCCCATCCCAGGAGCATGCCGAGTGGGCCGCCGAGCAGACCGACAATCAGGCCGATGAGACCCCCAGTTGCCGTGCCCTCGCCGATCGTCGCGTCCGATCCCTCCGCCAGGTGCAGGTGTCCGTCCTCCTCGCGTTCCGCGATGAGTGCTGAGACGACGTCGATCCTCCCTTCCGCGGAGGCTTGGCGGAGGTCACTGAGAACTTCGTACGCCTTGGAGGACTCGGTGAAGGTAATGACGACTACGCTCTGGTCGGTCAAAATGCTCTCCTTTTGTGGTGCAGTCTGATGTCGCCATCGTATCATACAAGTGGTTTGAATCTTGATGGCCCCGGCGCGGCGGGCACCACAGCCCTCTTCGGGCGGGCGTCACTGCCGCCCGGCGGTCTCATCGGTAGCATGAGGCCGGATCACCCAAACCTCGGGAGGAACTGATGCACGAGCCCATCAAGCTGGTCGACCGCGTCCAGGCCATCAACTGGAACCGCCTGACCGACGACAAGGACCTCGAGGTCTGGGACCGCCTCACAGGCAACTTCTGGCTGCCCGAGAAGGTACCGCTGTCCAACGACGTGCAGTCCTGGGCCACCCTGAACGAGGCCGAGAAGAACA
>ERZ772974.2121-NODE-2121-length-12386-cov-18.102911_pt1 | contig 12386 bp, 8 predicted proteins | sample MGYA00580671_ERZ772974 | MGnify/ENA primary metagenome ERZ772974 (study PRJEB29015, sample SAMEA2738065) | human oral metagenome | biome: human oral; feature: human-associated habitat; material: saliva | place: China | collected 2218 ... | reverse complement strand
TTCCATGAGTGAAATTAGTTGCTGTTATTTCTGCTCCCTTATTAAGAGTTACATTATCTCCTAATACTAGATTAGACTTTGCATTTGTTAAATCTTTTTCTTTTAACTTACTTTGAGATTTCCCATATCCAACAGAGAAACCTCCACTTCCTATGCTTGAACTAAATCCTTTTTTCTTCTCTTCTAGCGAGTATGAACTATGAAGTTCATTAGAATCTGTTGTTAGTTTTCCATTTATTATAGAGTTATCTCCTAGAACTAGATTACTTCCTACAAGATTTACATCACCCTTTATTGTTCCTTTATTTTCTACATAAAGGCTTCCTGCTGAATTTTCTTCATTATGGATAATTTCTTTCTTTGAACCTGACTTTAATAAATTTTTATATGATGATTTTTTTATTTCATCTTCTTTATCTACTTTTGATTCAATATTTAATTTATCTACATTTAAATCAGCTGTCTGTGTTGTTACTACTGAACCTGATATATTTACATTTTTAGCTGTAACATTTAAATTTTCTGTTTTAACTACTGAACCTAGATTTCTTTCAAATCCATAATAGTTATATTGTCCATCATTTTTACCAAATTTTTGTTCTCCACTTACTTTTTGAGATGATATGTTAACATCATTAGTAACATTTATATTTGCATTTTTAGCTTGAGTTACTGCTCCTTCACTTGTATAATTATTAGCTATGATATTTAAATTACCATCAGAGATAATTTCTCCAACTGAAGCTATTTTAGTAAATTTACTTCTGTCAAATTCTCCATTATTGAATTCTACTTTTTCTACTGTACTCTTATTTAATATATCTCCATTAATAGCTATTAAATTTAGATTTTGCTTAGCAGAGATTCTAGCTCCTATATTATTAATATTATTAGTAGCAATAATTTGTGTATTTTCTCCACTTATCTCAGCAAGTTGATTACCAAGTGTTCTATTATTCACTTCGTCTGCTTCTATAAAAGTATTTCCTCTTCCACTTATTAATGCCGTATTTTCTAATTTATTTGTTTTTATATACGTATTATCTAAACCAACTATTTTAGTTCTACTATCACTATTTAGATTTTTTAAAGTATTTTGAGACAGATATACTTTAGGTGCTAATACTTGGATACCATCTACATTTTGATATTCATACCATACTATATCTTTATCTAATTTTGCTATTTGTTCTTTTGTTAATCCTTGACCTATAGTTAAAGCATTTTTCTTAGCAATATCTGTTCCATTATCTATTAATTCTTTTATTGATAATTCTTTTCCATTTATAAATCTTGTTCCTAATTTTTCAATTATATTTCTTTCTATCAACTGATTTTCATAGTAAGCATCTCCAAGTCTTCTTACTCTAGTCCACTTATCTTCATATCCTATTCTTTTTAAGAAATAATCACTACCATAAAATTCTTTTTGATTTATATATTTCGCTCTTGTCTCTAATAAATATTTTGAATCAGGATTTACATTTTTAATAAATAAAGCACTTGGAGTAGTAACATCTATGTTTATTACACCATTTCTTAGAATATCTTCAAAAACTCTTGAATTTGTTGAAATTTCTATATTTCCTTTAATGGGATTAGATACTGAATTTGAAATATCTTCTCTTGTTCCTACACTTATCTTTTTCTTATCTAGTACTACATTATTTTTAGAAATTCCTTGATTAATTTTTCCATTTGCTTCTTCAATTCCATTAACAACAAGATTAGCTCTATCTATTATTACATTTTTTCCTTCAATTATAGAAGGTGAACCTGTAACATAGTTATATCTTCCTACATATTCTTTAACATATTCATATTTTGGTCTTCCTCTAAAATTTAGAACTGGATTGCCATGCTCATCTAAAACAGGAACTTTCTTATTTATATAATCATTGGTAAAATCTCTTCTATATGTTACATTCATTTGAACATGTTTATTCAGTCTATGACCTGTACGTTCAAATTTAATCTCCATACTCTCTTGCCCAGTTTTTACTTTTATTTTTTCATCACCAATACTTACAATGTTTTCAAGTTTGTTAGTATCAATTTTTACTGTGTTTCCTGCTGATATTATAGCATCTTTATTTAAAGTTTCTCTACTTTTTCCTCCATCTTTTCCTTCTATTATTATATTATTTCCTGCTATTACTTTTGCATATTCTGTTTCACTAAGTGATCTTAATTTTTCCTTTAATGGTATATCTTGGATTCTAGCAGACCCTGTCTTTTCAGTAAATGTTCCTCTATTTCCTAAATAACCCCTCATATATTCAGTATATTTAGGGAATAATAGAGATTTATATTTGTCTTCTTCTACCTTTTTAGTAATTTTTTCATAGGCATCTTTTTGTTTTCTTCTTATGTAGTCTCCAACATGTGCTTTATTAGCACGCTTTTCTTTATTTTTAGAATAATCTCCACCTATTCTTTTCCAATTACCAATTTCACTTTCAGTTAGTACTTTCCCATCCCAAGTTTCATAATAGCTTTCATATCTATCTAAATCTTTTACTTCTCCTATATTTTCAAATTTATCAGCCTTTATTATGATATTATTAGAAGCTTTTATAGTTCCAACTTCATTTTTTACTTTATCAGCTTTTAATTCTATATCTGTAGCTAAAAATTCTGCATTCTTTTTATTTTCAATCTCTTTTCCTGAAATACTTAACTTTCCAGAAGTATAAATTGTTTTATTTGAGTTATTTAATATTTTTTCATCAGCCTTTAAAGTTATATTCTTTGCTGATGAAATTAAATCATTATTTTCTATATTTTTAGCACTTAAAGTTACTTCTTCTCCACTGATTATATTATTATTAGTAAGTTTGCCATTTTTTGCATCTACTGTAAGTACCTGTGCTGTCAATTCTCCATTATTAGTAAAATTAGTACTAGTAATATTAGCTAATCCTGTTCCTATTATTTCTCCATTATTTTCTATATTCTTCCCAATTATAGATAAATTTTGATTTCCTTGTACTTTTCCATGGAAATTTAGATTATTTTCACTTGTCAAAACAACATTATTTCCTATTATCTCTCCAGTATTATCAAAACTTCTATTGTTTTTCATTTCTATTGTATCTGAAGTTATTTTCTTAGTATTTTTAATACTAGAATTATTAAGCATAATTTTATTATTAGAAGCTATTTTTCCATCGTTTTCAATAATAGTATTATTAGCTTGAATATTTTTAATCGCGAGAATATCATTAGTATTTTGTAATTTTTGTGCATTAGAAAAAACAATATTATTTGAAGATAATATTTTTCCACTATTAGTTATATTTGTTACATTAGCAGAAATATTATCTGCTTTTATACTTCCACTATTTGTTAGTTTATTTCCTGTTAAATCAAGATCTGCAGTTTCTATATTGTTACTATTTTCAAAGTTTCCATTAATAGTAAAGTTATCACCTGAGGCTATTGTCCCAGTATTTTTTAAATTCTTTGTATCAATTTTTTCTTTAACAATTATTTTTTTATTATTTGTTAAATCAGAAGTTGAAAAGTTCTTATTTGTTAAAATACTCCCATCATTTGTAGTATTTTCTGTAACTGATATACTATCTAATGCTTTAAGTTCTCCTGTATTAGTTAAGTCTCCATTTATACTTATTTTGCTATTTGTCAAAACATTTCCAGTATTTTCAAGTTTAGATACTCTTATATCTTTATTTACGCTCAATTCTTTCTTGTTCTTAATATCTTTTGAAGTGAAAGAACCATTTGTTAAAATCTCTCCAGTATTTTCAACATTTCCATTCACAACAATATTATCTGTTATTTGGATTTCTCCTGCATTATTTAATTTCCCATCTATATTTAATTTATTATTTGATGTAATTACTCCAGAATTTTCTAGATTAGAAACATTAATATTATCTTTTGATATTAACTTTCCTGTCGTTTTTACATCTTTAGCTGTAAATGAATTATTAGTTAGTATCTCTCCAGTATTATTCACATTTCCTAGAACTTCAATTTTATCATTTACTTGAACTAATCCAGTATTTGAAAAATTTTTGGTATTTAAATTTTCCTTAACAGAAATATCAGAGCTATTTTCAACATCTCCATTTAAAGAAACTTTGTTTCCTGACATACCTGTTCCAGCTAACTTAATTTTATCCGCTTTTATTGATATATCTCCATCAGAATATGTTAAATCTTTTTGAACATACTCTTTTCCTTTTATATCAACTCCTTTAGCTTGAACCTTATTAATTTTTATTTGTCCATCAGCAGTTATTTCTAATTTCTTATCTTTTGAAACTATAAAGGAATCTGAATTTACTCCAACACCTTTATCTGTTGAAACTATTTTAATAACTCCTGCATACATTCCTCCTAGTTCACTAGCATCTATCGCAAGAGTATTAGAAGAATTTTTGTCATTTGACCCTGTTTTTATATTTAAGTTATTGGCAACTATATTTCCTCTAAGTTCTAAAGTTTTAGCTATTATATCAACATAGTCAGTATTATTTCCATTAAAACCTTTTGGTCCTATTAAAACATTTCCTTTTTCAACATCTATACCAACAAAATCTCCATCTTTTAAATTTAATTTTCCTGTTGTTGCTGTGAAATTTTTTATATTAATAGTTCCTGAATTATTGATATATAGCCCATTTTCATTGGCTAGAATAACATCAACTTTTTGTCTGCTTAAAGCCTCTAAGTATCCTTCAATCTGTGAACGATTAGAACCATTTACTTGAAGAATTATTAAATTTGCTGCTTGATTAGGTGCTAAGTTTGGATTGGCATTTATTAGTCCACCAAGATAGCTTCTTCCTATATTATCAGCATTATTTAATATTTGTCCTTTCTCATCAACATTATATTCTTTAAACTCATTAATACTGACTCCTCTATCATTTGGAGTTGATATATTAACAATAGGAACTCCGTTTCTACTTTCATCTATCTTAGTATTGTATGTTGAATTTGGATCTACAACTAAATTTGCCCCAAATATCTCCAGTGTATGAAGTAATAGAAAAATTACTGTAATCACTCTCTTTAGTATTCTGTTTCTCATATTTACCCCCAATTAAAATCTTATTTTCAAACTTGTACTAAAATATATTTCTCTGTCTCTTGGTTTGATATAGCTTGAATGTGATAAAGCCTTCGCATACGCTAAATCAACATCTAAATATTTCATACTATATCTCAAACCTATTGATGCCCCACTAACATAACCTTTTCCATAAACAGATGGATTTTTATTATTTCTAACTGCTCCATATGAATAACTTATATATGGACTTAATCTCCCTATTTTTTCGGAGTCTATTATCTTGTATGATAGTTCATTTTCAATCTCTATAGCTCTATCTCCCATAATATTTCCTCTTCTATGATAACCTGGAACAGAACCTACTCCTCCTATAGATTGTTTTTCAGAAGCATATAGAACATCTTTAGAATGGCTTGTTAAAGTGTTAAATCTGTATACTAATTTCTTTGTTAATGGCTTATAGTAATTAAGATTTAAACTGTATTTTTTAAACTCAGCTTTTGGAGTATTAGAAGCTCCAAGAGCTCTTAAACCTCTTTCATAGTCTAAAGTTATTCCAAATATCCCACCATAAAATACTGTTGTTCCATTTAAAGAAATATCTCCTATAGTCAATATTCTATCTGATAAAAGAGTATCCTCTATATAGCTTTTATTATGCTTTCTTTTTAATCCTACTCCTAAACTTAATTTACTTTTTTGATTTCTCCATAGAATTTTATCTAAATTAACAGAGAAACTACTGCTCATAGTTTCCATATCATAGATAGTAGTTGGAGTGTAAAAACTACTAATATTTTCACTTCTACTACTTCCTAAAGATAGAGTATAGTCTCTAAATTTCATAGTATATCTAAAATTATATAAGTCTAATTCTCTTTTATATGGTAGAGTATCTTTCGCTGGGTCATAACCTTTTGGACCTATTGGTAATATTTCTCCTGGTTTTAGACTTTCTGTTGTTCTTTTCCAACTCCTATCAGCTTTCTTTTTGTGTACTGTCATATATGAGAAGTATACTCTGTCGCCAATTCCTAATGGACTATCTATATTTATTGAAGTTCCACCTCTCCAAATACCATTTTGATTATCTTCTCCATAATTATTAGTTAAAAGAGATATAGTAAATTTATCTTTCATCTCATTTTTTAATTTTATTATTGAATAATTTTCTTTATCGCTCGGAATAATTTCCATAGTCATATTATTTGCTTCAAGATAATTAAAATTCTCTGTTGTTGTATCTAAATCTCTAACATTTAGTACTTTTTCCTCTTTTGTAGACACCAAAAAATACTTCTTTAACTTATCTAAAGAATCATCTTCATTGAGTATTATTTTTTCAATTTTTCCTGAGATTATTTTTAAATTTAAAGTTTCTGAATTTAAGTTGTTGTTTTCAGATAGTGATGCTGTTGACGTAACATAGCCTTTTTCAATTAATCTATTTGTCAATTCTACTAATATATTTGAAATATCGGTACTACCTAATTTTTTATTTTCATATTTGGATAAAATATTTTCTTTTTCTATTTCATTAAGGAGATTTTCATCATCAAATAAGTTTATTTTAGAAATGTAAAATTTAAGCTCATTTTTATCCACTTCTATTTTTGTATCTTTTTGATAACTATCTTTTGAATTCTCATATTTCTCCTGAATCCTTTCTTGTTCTAATCTTTGCTCTTTTCTTAAAATAGTTCTTTCATCTTCATTCTCATTAAATGTATTTGAAAAAGATAAAATACTAAAAACTAGAAAAATATATGTTATTACTTTTTTCATGTTCCTCCTTATATTATATATATTAATTTTTGTTAAGTTACATCAAACAACAAATGCTATTATACATTATTTTTCTTTTAAAATCAATTTTTTTAATAGTTTTTAGATTAGTGTACAAAAAAAAGAGAATTTTCAAGCTATTAATTCTCAAAAATTCTCTTAATTCTATCAGGTCATAGTCTAAACTTTTTATCAACACTATTTGATAAATAACCTTTTTATTATGCTATATATTTTTGTATTGCTTCTAGTTCAACCTTTTTAAACTCTATATTTGTTAGGGTGCTTTCAGATTTCTTTATTTGTTTTCTTATTGTTTCTATCCAAGCATCATAACTTTCATAGACTGTGTTATCAAAGGCTGCTCCTGAAGTTTTTTGTCCTTCAAGGTATTTTATCAGTGCCTTATCATTTTCTATTTCTTTCATTACTGATGCTTCCCTTTTTATAGCATTTTCCAATTTTTTAGCATATTTTCCCATTAGTTCCTTTTTTTCAGTTGCATTCATAACTTTTACCTCCATAATTTTTAATTTTTTTATTTTCTAACTTGGCTGCCTTGTTATGAATTAATAATAACTTATTTTCTTCGTTATTTCCTTTTCTATACGGACTGATATACTTCTATGAAATAAATTAGAATGCTTATAAATAATTTATAAATTATAGTCAACCTTTCCAAGTGAAATTGGAGTTAAATTTTGTTGTACCCATTTTACTGCATATTCCATTAATAGTTCTATTTCATCATCAGTAACTGCATTTATATTCTCATCTAAATCATCTTCAATTTCTTCTACTCTTTCTAAATAGTCTTTTGATAAAGGTGTAGCCATTTTCAAGTAGTTTATAAGATTTCTTAATAATTCCTTATATTTTTTACCCCAATTCAATCCACCATTATCAATTATTTCATAAGCTATTTTTCCAGATAATCTTATTACCTCTCCTTGTAGTGTTTCAGCAACACCTATTTCTGGGACAAGTTGTTCCCATAATTCTGAGTGTTGATTTTGCCAACCTATTGATTCTATTTTAATTTTTGATTTTCCATTATATCTTTCTATTTTTTTAGGTAATTCTACCTCAAATTTTTTTATCAAATAATTAAGTGCTTCTCTTTTTTCTGTTAATTCACTGTTATCTTTAAATTTAGAATATTCATCTAACCATTCATCTAGTCTTATTATAAAGGCTTTTATACTATCTATTGTTCCATCATAGAGTAAATCACTTATCTTTACCATAGCCTGTAAATTATCTAATCTACAAATTGAAAATGCTTTTACTAGTGGAGTATAGTTCAAAGAATTCTTTATATTTTTATCATAACCTTCATCTAAAAGCTTTTTTATTTTTACTATATCAAAATCAATAACTGCTTCATGTAAAAGGCTATCTGCTTCATCTTTTAAAAGAGATTTATGTTTATTTATAAAATAATCCTTACCATATTTTTCTATATCTTTATTATATTCAAAAAGATATTCTCCTGCATCTTTAAAGAGATCTAATTTATTATTTTGTATATGTTCGTAAAGATTTTTACCTAATATAGCAGTACCGCATCTTTTATATTCTTTATATATATCTCCTCCATAAGCTAAAAATAATTCAAGGAGTTCTTTATTGAATGGTTTCATATAACAAACTTTATATAATGGAATTTCTCTAACTCCTTTATCGGCTAAATTTGGGTCTCCTCCCGCTTTTAAAAGTATTTTTGCAGCTTCTATATTTTTTCCATTAGCCATAGCCCAGTTAAGTGGAGCCATATTATATTCATCTTTTAAAATTGGATTTACACCTTTTTTTATAAGATATTTGATTGAAATTGGATTTGTATTTTCTGGTTCTATAAGCATTTTATGTAACCAGTTCCAAGTTCCCATTATTTCATTTATATCAAGTTCAGTAGAAAATATTTTATCTGCTTCCTCTATATCTCCAGTTTTTAATAATTCCCATACTTTATTTCTAAGATTTTTCTTATAGTCTTCATCTAAATAATTTACTTGTTTCATAGATTTCTCCTTATTTTTTGTTTTTATTATTTTTATCTTCTAAGAATTTTTTCATATCTTTTTCGATATCTTCTGTTCCATCTACTCCAACTTTTTCATCTTTATGAGATTTATTCCCACTTTCACTTTCTAATTTAAAGTGATTTGTCTGAGTATTCATATATTCTCTAAAAGTTTTTTGATCTGGCATATCAACTTGTTGTGCTGCTTTAACATATCTTCTGTGTTCAAATCCATAACCATGTCCAATATTTATAGGAGCTTCTATTATTTCTCCCGTTTCTTTATTTCTATAATTTCCATTCTCTAACTTATCGTATTTTGAGTATAATGTATTTAAAAATTCCCTTGAATATCTATTAACTCTCTCAAAACTTTTTTTGTTTCACCTGTTTTTTTATCATATTCTACAAAAGTTTTAGTTCCATTATTCTCAATAATATAATTTTTCCCATTTTTCTCATAAACTATTTCTCCATTTTTTGAAACAGCAACTTTATCATATATTCTTCCCTTAGGACCCTTTGCATAGTCATCATAAACTGTCTAGCTAGTTCTTCAACCCTTGAACCTATTACATTATAACCTAAATCTTCAGATAGTCTTTCAAAGGTTGTTGTTATATCTAATCTTGGCTCTAATTATAGAAAAAGCTATATAAATAATTTTCATTTTATATAGTTTTTCTTTAAATTATTTAATTATATATTCTTTTTTTTGGCAAGAAGTTTTTTGTTTAAGTTCCGTTGTCAATACTTTATTTGATTCTTTTAACTTCTTCAGTTATATTTGTTATTTTTACTATCTCTTCTGAAAGATTTAAAAACTAGTAAAAGAAAAATAAAAATAATCCCATAATATACACTAATACTGCTGTAATATATTGAAAAAAATAAAAAAAAGCAGAAATTAAAACTATCCTAAAAATTTCTTCAATTATTTCTTTCCAATTTTTTATTTTTATTCTTATTTTATGAACAAAAAAAGTAAAAGAAATTTCAATTAAAAGAAAACTTAAAACTAATATTATTTTTTTACTAGAATAGAAAAATAAAGGTTCTTTGAATATATAAAAAAATAATATTATTAAATTAGTTAATACAAAATATTTTCTTAATTTATATTTTACTATAAGATTGAAATACTTTTTACTTAATAGAAGTAATATATTGTATGTAATTATTAATATTGCATAAAATATTTCAATATATTGAGACATATGTAGATTAAAGTATACAAAATCAAAAAAAGATCCTATAAATAAAAAAATATTTAGATTAAAATATATGTATATATTTCTCAAAATTATTATTATCATTGATATAATAGCAATCTCATTAAAACTATAGTATTCTTTTTTAATCATATACAATAATTCCTTTCTTTTTTACAAAAATATCAACATCTTCTAATATTATTCCTTTTTCTATGATATCTTTTTCTGAAGTTTTATAGATTTCATTTTTATTCTTATCAATAATATAATAATTTTTAATAGACAAAGTTGATACCCTCTCATTTCTTGCAGATAAGAAAAAAATTGCAAAGTAACTATCATTTTCTCCAACTTTATCTACTCTTTCAAACTCTATGTCATAAAAATTTAATTTATACCCTTCTTTAAAAACTTGCTCTAAAGTATATTCAACTGACTTATTTTCATAAGTAAAAATTTTCTTTTCTTTTATCAAAAAAATAAGAGAGGAAATTGAATAAAATATAAATATAATCAATATTATGTTTCTATTTTTTATTATTTTCATAAATTTTTTCTCCAAATTGCATTTCATTTTCTATAATTCTACCTAAACCAAATTGATCTAAACTGCTAACTTCTTGCTTTATTTGTACTTCTTTAAATTCTTTTTGAGTTTGTGAAATTCTTGCTCTAATCATTTTTTAACACCTTCTCTTATTATTCCATAATAAATAGCTGAGTATTTTTCAGTTGTTCTTTCATTTATCATAATTCCCCAATTTTAGTATAATATTTTTCCAGCACTTTCTGTAATAAAAACTCTTGGAATAAAGGTTGGAGAGATATCTGGATAAACTGTTGTTATTTTATTCCAAATTAATGTGTTTTCCAAGGGTAACCTATTATTTTGTACTTGTCTTGCTTTATTTATTTTTTTTAATAACTACCACACTATTTGACAAATAACCCTCTTTTCTCTTCTATATTTAAAATTAATTAATAAGTAAATTCATTATCTCTTTATCTTTTAAATATTTTATCCATTTTTTTAAATTTCTTTTATATTCAGCATATTTTTTACCAACTTCTTCTCTTTCTTCTATTTTTTTAATAAGTTCCTCTTCTCTTTTTGGAGTATTTACTCCTTCTCTTCTTAGGATTTCCAATTCATCTAAATATTTAAAATACTCTCTTCCTTTTCTTTTTAATTCTTCTAATTTTTTATTTTTTTCATTAATTATATCCATATGTTCTTTATTGATATTTTCTTTTGTCCATATTATTTCATTATCCAAGTTTCTTATTTCATCAGGATAATTATAGATTGATATTTCAATTGATAAACAATCATTCCAGTCACTAAAATCTAACCATTCAAAATACTCTTCTTCTATTTTACTAAGAACCTTATAAACAACTGCATCATAACCTATTTCAGGCAAATCAAAGGGAACTTCCCATTGTAATTCTGTATTATAGCAGCTTTCTAGTTGTTCTTGATACTTTCCTATAATTTCAATATCTTTCTCTTTCCATACAAATTTTAAAATTTCTTCTTTGCATCTATTTAAAAAAATATATAACTCAGTATCTAAAAATTCATCTAAAAAAATAAATGTATCATCACTCATTTATATACCTCTTTTCTATATATATATCTATTTTTTAGCCTTTATTTCTTTGCCTTGAAAATAATATTTTTCTTCCTTGATGTCACCATTTGGAAAAAATTCTCTATATATTCCTGAAAATTTTTCATACTCATCAAATGCTACCTTAATTTTTACTTTATTATTTTCATACTCATGCCATATCCCTATTTTTTTATTATTTAAATAACTTCCTCTCAATATAACATTGCCATTATCATCTCTTACTTCTCTAAAACCATATAATTTATTATTTTTATAGGCTTTGAAGTCTACTCTTTTTCCTGTTTTTTTACAATATATTTTCTCTATTCTTAATATATTTTTTTTGTGCTTAAATTCATAATACTTTTTATAGTATTTTTTATCTATATTTTCCCTTTTTTCTAAATTTTTTATTAAAGGAGCATTTTTGATAAAGCTATCTTTATATATCCTATTAGTAGCCATACAAATATCATCTAAATAGTCTATTTCATGAGCCAGTCTTCCACTCTTATTATGATATGCAACAGTTATCCCTACCTCATGTCTTTTCCCATCTAAAGTACAGATATAAATTTTGTCTTTTTCCTTACTTACAAGCATTCCTATTCTATTATCATTGATATATGTTTCTTCGCTTAGTTCATCTTCAAAATAACCATAGTTAATACCTATATAATCATCTTTATATCTTAAAACCT
>ERZ772974.2119-NODE-2119-length-12389-cov-5.607994_pt1 | contig 12389 bp, 9 predicted proteins | sample MGYA00580671_ERZ772974 | MGnify/ENA primary metagenome ERZ772974 (study PRJEB29015, sample SAMEA2738065) | human oral metagenome | biome: human oral; feature: human-associated habitat; material: saliva | place: China | collected 2218 ... | reverse complement strand
CTGCGAAGTTCAAGAACACCTACCGCCACTGGATGGAGAACATCAAGGACTGGTGCATCAGCCGCCAGCTCTGGTGGGGGCATCGCATCCCAGCCTACTACCTGCCTGATGGTAGCTTCGTCGTCGCTGCAAGTGATGAAGAGGCGCTTCGTCTGGCACAGGAGAAGAACGCTGATCTCACCGCCGCAGACCTGCGCCGTGAGAGCGACTGCCTCGACACCTGGTTCTCCTCTTGGCTCTGGCCTATCACGGTCTTTGCCCCCGCACTGAGCAAAGGCAACAAGGAGCTCGAATACTATTACCCCACCTCTGACCTCGTCACGGGGCCAGATATCCTCTTCTTCTGGGTAGCACGTATGATCATGGCGGGCTACGAATTCCAGGGGAAGAAGCCCTTCGAGAACGTCTACCTCACCGGTATCGTCCGCGACAACCAGGGCCGTAAGATGTCGAAGACCCTCGGTAACTCGCCCGACCCCCTGCTGCTCATCGACAAGTATGGCGCTGACGGCGTGCGTATGGGCCTCATCATGAGCGCCCCCGCTGGGAACGATATCCTCTTCGACGAATCGCTCTGCGAGCAGGGTCGTAACTTCTGTAATAAGATCTGGAACGCCTTCCGCCTCGTGAAGGGCTGGACGGCCGAAGCTGCTGCTACACCTCAGCCCGAGGCCTCGCGTCTGGCCTCCTACTGGATGCGTCAGGTGCTCAGCAAGGCGGCTACCGAGCTCGACGATCTCTTCGCTAAGTATCGTATCAGCGAAGCGCTGACCCTCGTCTACAAGCTCATCCGTGACGACTTCTCCTCCGCTTACCTCGAGCTCATCAAGCCTGCCTATGGCTCGCCCATTGACGAGACGACCTGCCGTGAGGCGCTGGACTTCTTCGACGAGATCCTGCGTATCCTCCACCCCTTCATGCCCTTCATCACCGAAGAGCTGTGGCAGAACCTCGCCGAGCGCGCCGATGGCGAGAGCATCATGAACGCTCAGCAGCGCCCTGCCGAGGCCTACGATGAAGCCTTCCTCGCGCGCTTCGCTGCCGCTCAGGAGATCATCACCACCGTACGCAGCCTGCGTACCAGCAAGAACCTCTCGCCCCGCGAAGCCCTTGGCCTCGAGGCAAGCCCCAGCTATCCCACCGAGCTCGATGAAGTCCTCATCAAGATGGCAGGCCTCTCCGCTATTGACCGCAGCGGCGTGCGTAGCGAGGGTGCTGTGACCTTCGTCATCGGGACGGACGAATTCGCCGTGCCTATGGCTGCCTACATCGATGTGGAGGAAGAGCTGAAGAAGCTCCGTGCCGATCTCGAGTACCAGCAGAAGTTCCTCGCTGGTGTAGCGAAGAAGCTGAGCAACGAGAGCTTCGTCAGCAAGGCTCCCGAGGCAGTCATCGCTCTCGAGCGTAAGAAGCAGTCCGACGCTGAGAGTCGCATCGCCACACTCGAGCAGAGCATCCGCCAGCTGGAAGCCCAAGCGAAGTAATGGAGCTCTTTGATAAAAGCCAGTACACCTCTCAGAATCACCCGCTCGCGATCAACATCGGGCGGGTGCTTCGAGAAAAGGCAGGGAAGCATCTCCCTCGTCCGGTGGTCGCTTTCCTTGAGCGCCTTATCCATCAGCGGGAGATCAACGATATCCTCTATCGATATGGTCATCTCGCAGGGAAGGACTTCCTCGAGGCGCTGGTGAAGGAGTTCCAATTAGATATTGACTGGGTACATGCTGAGCGTCTGCCAGCATCAGGCAGGTGTATCTTCGTGTCGAATCACCCTTTAGGCGGTCTCGATGGTATTAGTCTGAGCTATATGCTAGCAGAGCGCTATGGGGATGTTCGCTATATGGTCTCCGATCTACTCTACTACCTAAAGCCCCTGCAGCCCGTCTTCTTGCCGGTGAATAATCGACAGGGGAAGCAGGCCCGTGAGCAGGTGGAGATGCTTCAGCAGGCCTTAGCGACCGAGGTGCCTATCGGCAGTTTCCCCGCAGGCTCATGCTCACGCATCTTCGATGGGAAGCTCCAGGATAAGGAGTGGCGTAAGACCTTCGTTAGTCAGGCTATCGCATCTGAGCGAGATGTGGTGCCTCTACACTTCGTCGGGCAGAATAGCCGGCATTTCTATTGGGTGTGGAAGCTGAAGAATCTGCTGGGGATGAAGTTCGATCCAGGGCAGGCGCTACTACCTGATGAGCTCTTCCGAGCCCGAGGTAGTCGCTTTCGTGTCCTCGTCGGGGAGCCGATCTCTTGGCAAAGCCTAAGAGATAGTCAGCTCTCTGCTCAAGAGGAGGCACAGCGCATCCGTGCCATCAGCTACCAGCTAAGGGAGGAGTATGATCAGCACCAGCACTAAGATGTCCATGCCGACACTCATCCCCCCGATAGAGAAGGAGCTTATCCGAGCTGAATTAACTCCGGATAAGCTCCTACGTAAGACCAACAAGGGAGGTAACGAGATCTATGTCTTCCATGCCTCGACAGCCCCAGAGACGATGCGAGAGATCGGTCGTCTGCGTGAGGAGGCTTTCCGCTTCTATGGCGGAGGGACAGGCAAGGCTTGTGATGTGGATGAGTTCGATCTCGCCGAGGATGGCTATAGACAACTCATCGTTTGGGACCCCGTCGAGGGAGCTATCCTCGGGGGGTATCGCTTCATCTTCGGAGATGAGGTGCAGATCGACGAAGCGACGGGTAAGCCTCATTTAGCCACAGCGGAGATGTTTGACTTCAGCCCTACCTTCCTCCGTGATTACCTTCCTTCGACGATGGAGCTGGGGCGCTCCTTCGTCTCCCTTCCCTATCAGTCCACTCGCATGGGGGCGAAGAGCCTCTTTGCTCTAGATAATCTCTGGGATGGGCTCGGGGCTCTCACCGTGCTGAATCCGAAGATGCGCTACTTCTATGGCAAGGTGACCATGTATCAGGACTACGATGCCCATGCCCGTAATCTCATCCTCTACTTCCTCGGGAAGCATTTCCCAGATCCTGAGCGATTGGTCGTGCCGACCGAACCGCTACCCATCGAGGTCGATGAAGCGGAGGTGCAGGCGCTCTTCTGTCACGAAGACTTCCGTGCGGACTATAAAGCACTGAACCAAGCGATACGAGCTCTAGGGCTGAATATCCCTCCCTTGGTGAGTGCTTATATGGCGCTATCTCCTGAGATGCGTGTCTTCGGTACAGCGATCAACTACGAGTTTGGCCTCGTGCAGGAGACGGGTATCCTCATCGCCATCGAAGACATCATCCCGGACAAGCGTAGCCGTCATATCGAGACCTTTGACGAGCAGGCTGCCCAGACCGAGCTACTATGGACCAACATCTCCAGACAGGTTCGCTTGGTGAAGAGCTAGCCTGCCGATATCTAGAGGAGCAGGGCTATCGCATCCTCGAGCGTAACTGGCGGTGGGGACATAAGGAGATCGACCTCATCGCACAGTGGGGGCAATATCTGATCATCGGGGAGGTAAAGACACGCTCTGCTGGATCTTTCCTCGGGGCAAGAGACTCCGTGACTCGAGAGAAGCAAGCCTTCCTAGTTGAGGCCGCCAATGCTTATGTCCGTCAGCATGCGCTAGACCTTGAGGTTCGCTATGACATCCTGGCTATTGATATTGCTTCGGATGGCTCTTATCAGCTGGAGCATATCCCCTCAGCCTTCTACCCTCAGCTAAGGCGAGGTAGAGGTGCGACCCACTCGCGTACGAAACACCCTCGCTAGTCACTATGGTATCCCTGACTACACCCGTATCCCTCCCAGCATCACCGCCCCGTCTTTCCTATGGCCAGGTGGGGCTTAGCTTTGGGTCCTGCTTCAGTGAGCGTATCGGATCACGGCTGGAGCGTGGGGGGCTGTCTCTCCTTGTTAATCCTTTCGGTATCCAATATAATCCCCTCTCCATAGCTTCGGGACTCCGACGGCTACTTCAGTGTCGGCTCTTCACTACCTCTGAGCTTGTAGAGCATGGGGGGCTCTACCATTCCTTTGCCCATCACGGACGCTTCTCGCAGACTGACCCAGCGCAGATGCTGGAGGAGATCAATGGAGGGCTACATCATGCTGCCTCCTTGCTTCCAAGGGCGGAGTATCTACTGCTGACCTGGGGGACGGCTTACGTCTATCGCTTGGCTGACCCGAGGCTAGGGGAGGTGGGGGAAGTCGTAAGTAACTGTCACAAGTTCCCCGAGAAGTCGTTCTCTCGCTCTCGGATCTCCGTCGATGAGCTCCTAGCGGTTTGGCGTCCTTTGCTTGAGGATCTCTTCGCTCGATCACCTAACCTCCGGGTCATCCAGACGGTCAGTCCGGTGCGTCACCTACGTGATGGGGCGCACGGCAATGCCTTGAGCAAGTCGACACTCCTACTCCTTGCCGAAGCACTCACAGAGCACTACCCCGACCGAGTCCATTACTTCCCCGCCTACGAGATCGTCTTAGATGAGCTACGTGACTACCGCTTCTATGGAGATGATCTAACTCACCCCTCGGCGCTAGCCCAGCAAATTATCTGGGAGCGCTTCCTCGGCTGGGCGGTAGATCCAGCGACGCAAGCAGGGATGAAGGAGGTGCATGCCCTAGAGAGGGAGCTAATGCATCGCCCGCTCCACGCTTCAGGAGAAGCACATCTTAGCCGTCTAGCACGACTTCGAGCCAAACTGCAGGATCTGCAGGCTCGTTATCCCCACGCACAATTAAATCATCTCGACCAATGGATCGACTAGTTCTCCCCGTCCTCCTACCTCAGGAGCTACAGACGGCCTTGGGAGCGAAGGCAACGCTCACGCATACTCGCTCGATCTCTCATGTCCTCACCGATAGCCGTTCGCTCCTTCAGCCGGAGGAGACGCTCTTTTTTGCTATCCGCACGGACTCGGGCGACGGACACCGCTACCTCCAAACCCTCTATGATCGAGGTGTCAGGAGCTTCGTCGTGGAGGAGCTTCCCGAAGCCTATACGACCCACTATGGAGAGGCTAACTGGTATCTGGTGAAGTCCTCAGTAGAGGCCCTCCAGCACCTATCGGCCTATCATCTAGCACGCTTCCCTAAGCTCCTGACGATAGGCCTTACGGGGAGCAATGGGAAGACGATCGTCAAGGAGCTCCTCTATCAGCTCCTAGCTCCTAGTCGAGCTGTGGTACGCTCCCCCCGTAGCTATAATTCACAGATCGGTCTACCGCTCTCTCTGCTGAGCGTGACGGCGGGGGATGAACTAGGGATCTTCGAGGTCGGTATCTCACAGCGAGGGGAGATGCACCGACTGGCCGAAGTCTTCTCACCTCGTATCGGTGTCTTCACGACGCTAGGGAGTGCGCATCAGGAAGGCTTCCGTTCGCTGGAGGAGAAGCTAGAGGAGAAGCTCCAGCTCTTTGCCCAAAGTGAAGTCCTCTACTACCCCTATGACGAGCTTCTCGTACGAGAAGCTGTCCGACGGCACTATGGAGCCAGGACGCTCATCTCCTGGAGTACACAGGATGAGGGAGCTTCGCTCTTCGTTCGATCCATCGAGCCGATGGAGCAGACGACTCGTCTCTCCTTCGTCTACGCAGGGCAGGAGTACACGCTCTGTGTCCCCTTCACCGATGGGGCTTACCTGGAGGACATCTATTGCTGTCTCGCCATCGTCGGCTACCTAGCTCCGGAGCTCCTAGCTGAGGAGAAGCTCTGGCGGGAGCTTGCCTCCGTGTCCATGCGCCTAGAGGTAAAGGATGGATTGCAGGGGAATACCCTCATCAATGATGCCTATAGCTGTGACCTACAGTCGCTCTCGCTGGCGCTGGACTTCCTGCGTCGTCGGGCGACAGCCACGTCCTCTCGTCCCGTACTGCTCCTCTCCGACATCGAGGGGAGCGGGCTACCTGCCGAAGACCTCTATGCTGAGGTCGCTACGCTCCTACGGGGCTATGGGGTGGAGGAGGTCTTCGCTGTCGGGGAGGCGATCCGAGCTCTCGGAGTGAAGGCAGATGGGCTGACCGTCCACTTCTTCCCCACGACGGAGAGCCTGCTGGAGTCGGCTACCTTGGCGGGCCTTCGTGACTGCTGTATCTTGATCAAGGGGGCACGACGCTTTGCGCTTGATCGGGTCTACCAGCGTCTTTCCTCGCGGGAGCATCAGACAGTGCTGGATATCGACCTGCAGGCCGTGGTGCATAACCTTAACCATTACCGCTCCCTCCTGCCAGCTGGACATCCGCTGATCTGTATGATCAAGGCCGATGGTTATGGTACGGGAGACTTCGAGCTCGCTAGGACGCTACAGGAGCATCGTGTGGATTACCTGGCCGTGGCCGTGGCTGACGAGGGGAGAACTTTACGATCGAAGGGGATCCGTACGCATCTGATGATCATGAACCCCGAACTAAGTGTCGCAGAGACTCTCTTTGCCTACCAGCTCGAGCCTGAAATTTACAGCTTCGACCTACTTCGTGGGCTGACGGAGCGTGCCGAGCTGGCGGGTATCACGGACTTCCCCGTACATATCAAGGTCGATAGCGGTATGCATCGCCTGGGCTTCACTCCCGAAGAACTGACGGAGGTCGGGGAATACCTACGCCTTCATCCAGCGCTCCGTGTAGCATCGGTCTTCTCGCACCTAGCGGCAGCCGACGAAGAGGATAAGCGAGACTTCACGCTCGGGCAGATCTCCCGCTTCGAGGAGGCTAGTGATCGGCTGGCGAAGGCTTTGGGTTACCAGCCCAAGCGACACATCCTCAATACCGCAGGGATAGAAGAGTTCGGTCGGCAGTATGCCTTCGACATGGCTCGCCTAGGTATCGGGCTCTACGGCGTCAGTCCCACAGGTCGTGGAGGGCTTCTACCGGTGGCTCGCCTCTCGACCGTCCTGCTACAGGTGCGTGACCTCCCTGCAGGCGAAGCGGTAGGCTATGGCTGTCGGGGACTCACGGAGCGTCCGAGCAAGATAGCTGTCATCCCGATCGGCTATGCGGATGGCTTCTCCCGACGCTTGAGCCGAGGAGCCTATAAGGTACTAGTCGGGGGTGTCCTTTGCCCTACGATAGGCAATGTATGTATGGATGCCTGCATGATCGACGTCACGGAGGTGGCGGATCCGAAGGCGGGCGATCCGGTGGTGATCTTCGGTGCTGAAGCCTGCCCGCTCGAGGGTATGGCTGAGGCTTGTGATACCATCCCCTACGAAATCCTCACGGGTCTCTCACTCCGCATCCAGCGTCGCTACTGGCGGGAGTAGTCGATTCGGCTATCTCCGATGATAGAAAAGGGTACGCCCCGCGAGCCACTAGTGCTCGTGGGGCGTACTTTTTCTCCCTAGTTAGTAGGTGTGCCCGATCGGGGCATGTGCTGTCTGGCTAGAGGGAGGCTAGATGCCGAGGTGGCCATCACCGGCCGAGGGGGAGCCAGAGTGCTCGCCTGCGCCCTGCTCCTTCGAGGGCTTTGTTCCATTAGGCTTCTTGCTTCCCTTCCCCTTGTCCTTGCTCTCGGAGAGCTCCACACGCTCGAAACCGATGTTAGCACGTAGGCTTTGGGCGAAAACGGGACGGGGACGGAAGGTGATCTTCGGGCTACGAACGTGCTTGGTGACGTCAAAGTCCTTGGGGTCTAGTACCTCGGCGGATCCAAAGGTAGGGCGGAAGTTCCCTAGCTCCCCGACTTCGACGGAGAAGCCTCGCTCAATATTGCGGGTGATGACGGTATGTAGGCGGGAGAGTACTGCCTTGACGTCGGCGACATCCACGGTCGATCCGTCGGCGACCTCCCGACAGAAGACGTCGAAGGGGATGAGTCCGCGGGTGCGATACTGCGCGTAATAGACGGTCTTGCCCTTGTTTTTACCGACCTTGGTCGTGCGACTGCTGAGATGATACTGTAGCATGATGATAGAGGTGCTAAGGCTCGCTCGGAAGGGCTGTTTCCCTATCCCTTGGTAGAGGTATATCTTGGCCGGCGTGAAGGTATAGCTTTACTTGGGGAGAGGTTTACCTTGGCTTTCGCTAAGGTGGACCTTCGTGGTGAGCGAGGACTTAGGCAGGGTCTGCGCCTGCGTGCCTGCCTTGTCAGGCACATAATGGTTCGTGTGAATAAATAAGGAACTCTGTGAAGAGGAAGACGGGTGCCTCCGAGGTCGGAGGTTTGTCTTTTCTCTTTCACACTGCGAAGGTACGTCGGGCGATTGCTGACCTTGGTCAAAAACCGCACATAACTATCCGAAACTGTCCATAAGTGGTCAAAATCGTCGTTAACCACCTCGTCTCGACGGAGGTCTGAGGGGAGATTTGGCTTTGGTTGGTCGTCGGTGCTCGTGGGGAGACTCTATTAGGGGTATTTCTTGGGGTTTCCAGTGCGGGAGGGGGTAGGGTCGGGATTGTAGACCTAGTCCTGAATTGTATATTAGTGTTTAAATTTTGATTGGTGATGTTTGTGTCTGATGGCGGTAGGATCATAGTAAATGTTTCTGCAGTTACAGTGAAATAGGTCGAAAACGGCGCTGTATGTGTGGAGTTGTTCTAAGGGATGCTGGTTGAGGTGTATGGGTATGAGGGAGCGAAAGGTTGCATATCTTGTTTAATATGTACATTTGTGCAAAAGACAGCGGCGGTTCCTCTTTCACGCTACTTTAGGGTTATGCTTTCGGTAAGTCTGCTAGTGGAGTCCGTGCTGGAATAACAAATTCTTTACTCGCATACAGGCTATGTTAACGAAACGAACTTTTTTGTCGCTAGCTCTCTTGGCGATGCTTGGAGCATGTTCAAAGTCTCCCAATGAGCCCGTTGTACCTAATCCGAAGGCAGGTGAACCTCAGGTGGGGATTAGCCTAAGTGGAGAAATAGAGTTCGCGGATGTGACTCCTGAATTAGGTGCTTCTTCGGGAAAAGATCTGAGTCTCTCCAGTTGGACTCGCTTGGCTGATAACAAGCGCTTCGTCACCCCATTCTTTAATGATACTAAGGTCTCGGGAGTCCTCGCTTTCTATGATGGACATGGTGCGCAGTACTACGTCCGAGTGCCTCTGACGGTGACTTCGGTGATGAATCGTAATGGGAGAATGGTGAATAAGTTTTCTTACCGAGATAAGGATCTTCCTAGGAGACTTAGCCAGATCCGATTCCAGCAGCATAAGAAACCTGGCGAACCAGGATATAGTGAAGAAGTAGCTCTGGAGAATGGACATGAAGTCCTTCAATACAGAGAGCCTGGAAATGAGGATATCTACGTCGCTCTCTTCATCGGGATGGATCCTTTGTCGAATTCTCCTGATGATTATGATGAGAATCCTCTTCCGGAGAATGTGGTATACACCCATGGTGAACATGAAACACGTATGGGGGAATCCGTCGATTACCAGAGAGCTCAGGGGAATTCTTCGGCGACTCGCCTTATCTTTGCTTCAACCCCAGAGAAGCACAAGCTTAACTTGAGCAATACGGGTACAGGACATCTTGCAACCCCAGGCCCCTCCCAGTATCATTTGCTATCTCTGACTGATTTGAAGCTCAAGATGCATGGAGTCCTACTAGAGTGCCAGATTGAGAATAATACTCAAGATCCAGTCGAGCTGAAGGGGATTAAGGTGAGTAAGTGGGGTGGTCGTAAAATTTGTGTGCGGGGAACTACTCGTAGCAAGGTCTACAAGAAAGATGCACAGGGAGTATCTCGTCACTTTGATATTCTAGGTCTTATCCCCAGTTTGGAGCCAGTCCGAGGAGTTGGCGCTTCTGAGAGCTTTGATGTGAAGCTTTATGGATCTGTCGCCGAGAGAATGGTTCAGCCTCACCAGGTGTCAAAGCGTATCATCTATCTACCTCTTGTCGCCGCTCTCTCGGAAGGAAAGATTACCCAAACGCATGGAGAGATCGAAGTGCAATACACCTTGGTTAATGGACTCTCAAATAAGGTGACAAAAACTTTGCGTCCTCTTAAGCGAGATGGGTTCCTTGCCTCGACGAAGATTGAAATTAACTAGAGGTATAAGCAAAAGAACAGAAACGACAATGAAGAAACTTGAATACGAGCGTCCTGAGCTTACGCTTATCCAACTAAAGAACAAGCTAAGTCTCCTTCTAGACTTCTCACTCGGAGGTTATACCGATGATATCGAGGATGAGGGAGATTGGGACAGCATTCTAGACTAGCTCCTCAGTTACTCCGTTTTACTACGATTCATATAGACTGCAGTCTTTAGAGTCGCTACAAACTATCAAATGAGGGTACGATACTGCGCCGATTATGGCAGGTGTCGTACCCTCCTTGGTTTGGACTGTATAGGGAGCTCAAGATGTCTTCGCTAGATAAAGCTGAGAGGTCGATCTGAGGAATTATAGAGCTTATTCCCTATTTTGACACAAAAGGCGTAACTTTGATACGAGGAATAACAACGATGGAGAGATGAAAGACCTACCCCTATTCTATGCTCCCAATCTAAGGACCGAGCTAGAGCTCCCCGAAGGTGAGGCTCAGCATGCTCTACGCGTGCTTCGTGCTAAGCCAGGGGATGCCTATCTCGTGACCGATGGGGAGGGGACACTCTTCGAGACCCAAGTGGTGGGAGTGGATCGTCATCACTGCCTCCTTAGTATAGTTAGCGAAGAGCCTTGGCAGAAGTACTGGCGCGGATGCTGGAGTGTCGCTATCGCTCCGACTAAGAATATCGATCGACTAGAGTGGAGCATTGAGAAGCTCGTCGAGCTGGGGGTGGATCAGATCTATCTCCTTCGCGTCAAGCACTCCGAGCGTAAACACACCAAGGCTGAGCGCATCGAGCGCATCATCCAGAGTGCCATGAAGCAGTCCCACAAAGCGCTCCTTCCACGTCTTATTCCTGAGGTCACCCTGCCAGATCTCTTAGAGCAAGATCAGAGTAGCGTTCGACTGATCGCTCACTGTAGAGAGGGGATCGCTCCCGAGCGAGTGCTTATTCACGAGGCTTTCCGTCCAGAGGCGGATACCCTGCTGATGGTCGGGCCTGAGGGAGACTTCTCTACCGAGGAGATTCAGCAGGCTGTTCAGGCGGGGGCACAGCCTATTACCCTTGGGGAGAGTCGCCTGAGGACGGAGACTGCTGGGCTTGTAGCCTTGCAGTGGCTCCATACGCTGGATATGATCGATGCCTCCTCCCAATCCAAGTAACAGATATACCTTACCAATAAAACAGTCACTCTTATGGAACAGAGAGAAATCAAGTTCAGTCTGATCTATCGCGACATGTGGCAGTCCTCCGGGAAGTATCAGCCTCGCAAGGATCAGCTCGAACGCATCGCCCCCGTCTTCGTTGAGATGGGATGCTTCGCACGTGTCGAGACGAACGGTGGAGCCTTTGAGCAGGTCAACCTACTCTATGGTGAGAACCCCAATAAGGCTGTCCGTGCCTTCACTAAGCCTCTGAATGAAGCTGGCATCCAGACACACATGCTAGACCGTGGGCTCAACGGTCTGCGTATGTTCCCCGTACCAGCAGACGTGCGTCGCTTGATGTACAAGGTCAAGAAGGCGCAGGGTGTAGACATCACACGTATTTTCGACGGTCTGAATGACCCTCGCAACGTGATCCCTTCGATCAAGTATGCGAAGGAAGCAGGGATGATCCCTCAGGCTACGCTCTGTATCACCCACTCTCCAGTGCATACGGTCGAGTACTATGCTGATCTGGCAGATCAGTTCATCAAGGCTGGTGCTCCTGAGATATGCTTGAAGGATATGGCGGGTGTAGGTCGTCCTGCATTCCTCGGTCGCCTGGTGAAGGCTATTAAGGATAAGCACCCAGAGGTTATTATCGAGTACCATGGTCATACGGGGCCTGGCTTCTCTGTGGCTTCCATGCTGGAGGTCTGTCGTAATGGTGCAGATATCGTGGATGTCGCCATCGAGCCACTCTCTTGGGGTAAGATCCACCCAGATGTCATCACGATCCGTGAGATGCTTATCGACGCTGGCTTCAAGGTGGCGGATATTAACATGGATGCCTACATGAAGGCTCGTGCTCTGACGCAGGAGTTCATCGATGACTTCCTAGGGTATTTCATCAATCCCTCGAACCTCCTCATGTCCTCTCTCCTCGTAGGCTGTGGTCTACCTGGCGGTATGATGGGCTCGATGATGGCTGACCTCAAGGGGGTACATGCCGGTATCAATATGCACCTACGCAAGAAGGGTGAGCCCGAGCTTAGCGTCGATGACCTGCTCGTTCGCCTCTTTGATGAGGTTGCCTATGTATGGCCTCGTCTCGGCTATCCTCCTCTCGTGACGCCATTCAGTCAGTACGTGAAGAATGTCGCACTGATGAATGTCTATAACCTCACGATCGGTAAGGGACGTTGGGAAGCTATCGATAACAACACTTGGGGTATGATCCTCGGGAAGTCTGGTCGTCTGCCAGGCAAGCTCGATCAGGAGATCATCGACCTGGCGAAGGAAAAGGGCT
>ERZ772974.2111-NODE-2111-length-12415-cov-9.733819_pt1 | contig 12415 bp, 8 predicted proteins | sample MGYA00580671_ERZ772974 | MGnify/ENA primary metagenome ERZ772974 (study PRJEB29015, sample SAMEA2738065) | human oral metagenome | biome: human oral; feature: human-associated habitat; material: saliva | place: China | collected 2218 ... | reverse complement strand
GCTCAAACATGTCGACATTTACTCGGCTCACTTGCTTTAATTTTTTATCTAAAATTTCCATTCGTAACTCACTTATTTTTTTACTTTAGATTAAGAACGCTTTTCTCTCTAGTCTAAGTTAATTAATGTACTTCCATTGTTACCTTGAACTTGTGGAAGTTTTCCATCCCATTTTTCAATAGCCATCTTTCTTAAAAGTTGAGGAGTCAATGAATTACTTTCAACAGCATTTGCCTTTGCTTGTAATTCTTTTTCTTGTAAAGAATATTCTGCTAATCTTACTTTATTTTCTGCTTCAACTTTTAATTTTTCTTGTTCTGCTCTTGCTTTTTCAACTTCTTGTTCAGCAACCTTTTTGCTTTCTATCGCTCTTTCATACTCATCACTAAAATCATGATTAACAATGGATACATTACTTACTGACATTCCATATTGTGAAAAATCATCTTTTAAATCTTCAAATATCAATTTTGAAATCTCTGCTCTCTTACTTACAAACTCTTCTATAGTGTATTTAGCTATTGTAGCTTGAATTATTTCTTTAACTCTTGGTCTAATAAATCTTTGTTCATGTTTATTATTAAAAGCTCTATATAATTTTTCTGGATCTGTAATAGAAGCTTGTACTGTAAACTCTAATTTTATACTTTGCATATCTTTTGTTGAAACTTCCATAGTTGTATCCATTTCATCTGTTTTTCCAAAAATATATGTTTTTTCTCTTGTTTCCATAAATGTTTTACTTTGAACAAATGGTATCTTAAAGTGTAGCCCTTCATTTTCAACTCTTGTTATCTTACCAAATGTTGATATTATAACAACTTCTCCTGTATCCACTGTATAGCAATTAGTAAGTATTAAAAGTAATACAAAAACTCCTATTGCTCCAGATAATATCATTTTAAAATATTTTTTCCCTTCCATGATTGTCCTCCCTTTTGTTAAGTTTTTTATTTAAAACTTTATGTTAATATTTTATATTATTTTGTTTTATATTATACAATAAAAACTTTATTTTTTACAATACATTCTTAAATTTTGGCAATATGAAAATATTTTAAGATTTTTTTGATTGAATTATGAATATGTAGTATAATTATATAGTGTAATTTATTTTGAAAGGAAGGTACAGAAAATGGAAAAATATTCAACATTGAAAGAAAGATTTTTAAGATATGTTAAATTTAATACTCGTTCAGATGAAAAAAGTGAAACTATTCCATCTACACCATCACAAATGGAATTTGCTAAAATGCTAAAAAAAGAGTTAGAAGATTTAGGTCTATCTAATGTTTTTATAAATAAAGCTTGTTTTGTAAATGCAACTTTACCAAGTAATATAGATAAAAAAGTTGCTACTGTTGGTTTTATAGCTCATATGGACACTGCTGATTTCAATGCAGAAGGAATTAATCCTCAAATTATAGAAAACTATGATGGAAAAGACATAGTTTTAAATAAAGAACAAAATATAGTTTTAAAAGTAGAGGAATTCCCTAATTTAAAAAATTATATCTCTAAAACTTTAATTACAACAGATGGTACAACTTTACTTGGTTCAGATGATAAATCAGGAATAGTTGAAATCATTGAAGCTGTTAAGTACTTAAAAGAACACCCTGAAATTAAACATGGAGATATCAAAATGGCTTTTGGTCCAGATGAAGAAATTGGTAGAGGAGCAGACTATTTTGATGTAAAAGAATTTGCAGCAGACTATGCTTACACTATGGACGGAGGTCCTGTTGGAGAATTGGAATATGAAAGTTTCAATGCTGCTCAAGCCACATTTAAAATAAAAGGAGTTAGTGTTCACCCAGGAACTGCAAAAGGTAAAATGATAAATGCTGGTCTTATTGCTAGTGAAATTATACAAATGTTCCCTAAAGATGAAGTCCCTGAAAAAACTGAAGGATATGAAGGATTCTATTATTTAGTTGAAACTAATACATCTTGTGAAAGTGGAGAAGTTGTATATATTTTAAGAGATCATGACAAGGCTAAATTCTTAGCTAAGAAAGAATTTGTAAAAGAACTTGTAAAAAAAGTAAATGAAAAATATGGAAAAGAAGTTGTTGAACTTGAACTAAAAGATGAATACTACAATATGGGTGAAATAATAAAAGACCATATGTATGTCGTTGACATAGCAAAACAAGCTATGGAAAATCTTGGTATAAAACCACTTATAAAAGCTATTCGTGGTGGAACAGATGGTTCTAAAATCTCTTTTATGGGTCTACCTACACCAAATATTTTTGCTGGTGGAGAAAATTTTCATGGTAAATATGAATTTGTTGCCCTTGAAAGTATGGAAAAAGCAACTGATGTTATAGTAGAAATCGCTAAATTAAATGCAGAAAGGTAATAAAGTATGAAATTTTTACCAACTACAAAAGAAGAAATGAAAAGTTTAGGTTGGGATAGTATAGATGTACTTCTAATTTCAGGAGATACATATTTGGACACTTCATATAATGGAAGTGCCTTAGTAGGAAAATGGTTAGTGGAACATGGCTTCAAGGTTGGTATAATTGCTCAACCTGAGGTTGATGTTCCTGATGATATAACTCGTTTAGGTGAGCCTAACTTGTTCTTTGCTATATCTGGTGGTTGTGTGGATTCTATGGTTGCAAACTATACTGCAACTAAAAAAAGAAGACAACAAGATGATTTTACTCCAGGTGGAGAAAATAATAAAAGACCAGATAGAGCTGTTTTAGTCTACTCAAATATGATACGTAGATTTTTTAAAGGAACTACAAAAAAAATTGTAATAAGTGGAATTGAATCTAGTTTAAGAAGAATAACTCACTATGATTATTGGACTAATAAACTAAGAAAACCTATTCTATTTGATGCAAAAGCTGATATTTTATCTTATGGTATGGGAGAAATGTCTATGTTACAACTAGCAAATGCTTTAAAGAATGGAGAAGATTGGCAAAATATCAGAGGGCTTTGTTACTTAAGTAAAGAGCCTAAAGAAGATTATTTATCTTTACCATCTCATGCTGAATGTCTTGCAGATAAAGATAAGTTTATTGAAGCTTTTCATACTTTTTATTTAAATTGTGATCCAATAACTGCTAAAGGACTTTGTCAAAAATGTGATGATAGATATTTAATTCAAAATCCTCCTTCTGAAAGCTATTCAGAAGAGATAATGGATAAGATATATTCTATGGAATTTGCTAGAGATGTACATCCTTATTATAAAAAGATGGGAGCAGTTAGAGCACTTGATACTATAAAATATTCTGTTACTACTCATCGTGGTTGTTATGGAGAATGTAACTTCTGTGCAATAGCTATTCACCAAGGTAGAACTATTATGTCAAGAAGCCAAAATTCAATAGTAGAAGAAGTTAAAAATATTGCTGAAACTCCTAAATTTCATGGAAATATTTCTGATGTAGGTGGACCAACTGCAAATATGTATGGACTTGAATGTAAGAAAAAATTGAAATTAGGTGCTTGTCCTGATAGAAGATGTCTATATCCTAAAAAATGTCCTCATCTTCAAGTTAATCATAATAATCAAGTGGAACTTTTAAAGAAGTTAAAAAAGATACCTAATATAAAGAAAATTTTTATAGCTTCTGGAATTAGATATGATATGATTTTAGATGATAACAAATGTGGACAGATGTATTTGAAAGAAATAATAAAAGATCATATCTCAGGACAAATGAAAATTGCACCTGAGCATACAGAAGATAAAATTTTAGGTTTGATGGGTAAAGATGGTAAATCTTGCTTGAATGATTTTAAAAATCAATTCTATAAGATAAACAATGAACTGGGTAAAAAGCAATTTTTAACATATTATTTAATTGCAGCTCACCCAGGTTGTAAAGATAAAGATATGATGGATTTAAAAAAATATGCCTCACAAGAATTAAGAGTTAATCCTGAGCAGGTACAGATTTTTACACCTACTCCATCAACTTATTCAACTTTAATGTACTATACAGAAAAAGATCCTTTTACAAATCAAAAATTATTTGTTGAAAAGGACAATGGCAAGAAGCAAAAGCAAAAAGATATAGTTACAGAAAAAAGAAGAAAATAAAATTTAGAGGTGTCATAAATTAATAACAAAATTATTAGTTTATAACATCTCTTTTTATTTATAAAAATTATTCTTTATAATTTATAATAAAAATGTTAAAATTAAATATCTATCTACAAAATATTCAAAATAAAAGGGGGAGATTTTATTATGAAAATTGATTTAAGTAAAGAAGAATTATTTTATGAAAATGAAATTAATTTTGACAAAAATTTAAATTTTGTATTTGGAAAAAATGGAACGGGAAAATCAACTTTAACTAAGTTACTAAAAGAATATGGAGAACAAGACTATGATGTAAGAGTATTTCAAGGCTTTGAAAATATGGTGGGGGAAAATAATAGACTAAATGCTGTAATTTTAGGAGAAGAAAATAACGAAATAGCTCAAGAAGTAGAAATAAAAAAAGAAGATATAAAAAAGAAAGAAGAAGAAATAGATAAGATAAATTTAGAAATAAAAGAACCAAAAGATAATTCAGAAAATTTATGGAAAAAATTTGAAAAAATTAAAAAAAACATTAATCAGAAGAATAGTCAAATACAAGATTTTTATACTGATTCAGCTGCTAAAATAAAAAAATGACAGATCCACAAATCTCAAAAACAACTTATAATAAGAATGATTTTATTTCAGAAAAGAAAAATGCAAAGTTATTAGGAGAAGCTGATATAAAATCTTTGGAAAAATTAATAAAAACGGAAGTAAAAACGGCACAGGAAATTGAATTTCCTAGTATTAATCTACAAAATGAATTAGAGAAAATAAATTCAATTTTAGGAAAAAAAGTTGAAGAAAAAGTTAAAATAAAAAGACTAGAAAATAATGAAGAAAAGCGTAATTTTGCTAAAAAAGGTTTTCACTTACATAAGGCAGGTGAGATCTGTTCATTTTGTGGTAATATAATCGAAGAAAAAGAGTACGAAGAATTAAAAAGGTATTTTTTAGCAGATGATATTGAGGAATTTCAAAAAGAGATTGAAATATTTAAAGATAATTATAGAAAAATAATAGAAAATATAGAGAATATAAAATTTGATAAGAATAATTTTTATCCTAATAATATAGAAGGATTAACTCAAATAATTGAAGAATACGAAGTTATAAAAGAAGGGATTATAAAAATATTAAAAAATTTTTTAGAAAATCTAGAAAAAAAAGATATATTTAAAGAAAGTGAGAAAATTTTTATAGATAATATTTCTTTAAATTTTAACAAAATTTCTAAAGAATATGACGATTTAGTAAAAAGTAATAATACTAGTAATTTAACTAAAGAAAAAGAAAATGCTAAAGCTAATTTGAGATATCATTATATAAAATTAGAATTAGATAATTTTAAAGAAGAAAGTAAATTAGCTGAAATAAAAAACTTAGAAGAAGAAAGTGCAAAATATAAAACTGAAATTGAAAATAAACTAAATGAAATTACAAAAATAAATAATGAAATAAAGAAATTAAATTTAGAAATCAGCCAGTTAGAAGCTCAAACAAAAAATGAAAAAAAATTGGTAGAAAATATTAATAAAAAGATAAAACACTATACATCATTTGAATTAGTTCATAAAGAAGATACTGAAGGGGAAGGCTTCTACAGTGTAAAATGTTTAAGAACTAATGAAGATAGAGATATAACTCAAATTTCAACAGGAGAAAAAAATATAATTGCATTACTTTATTTTATTGAAAAACTAAATGAAATTAATGAAGTAAGAGCAAGAAATAAACTTATTATTTTTGATGACCCTATGAATTCTAATGATGATACTATGCAATATTTAATAATTGAAGAATTAACAAATCTTATAAAAAACCTTGATAAAAATGATAAATTTATTGTTATGACACATAATGTACATTTTTATATAAATTTAAAATATAGAAAAGAAAATTATAACAATAATACTTTCATTAGACTTGTATCTGATTCTAAAAAAACTAAAATTAACTATATAAAAAATAAAGATGAAGATTTTAAAACAAGTTATAAAGGTTTATGGAATGAAATTAGTATTTTATTTGCTTTACCTTATTGCGATATTAATCCTGCAATATTATTAAATCCAATAAGAAGAATAATAGAAACATATGTAAATTTTAATGGACTTGAGCAATCAGATTTTCTCTCAAAAGTTGAAGGTGCAAAAAAATTTTTTGATGTTAATTCGCACTCTATTGATGATTTAGAAGCTGATTTAAATGGAAAATCAAAAGAAAATATTATTGAAATATTTAAAGAATGTTTTGAAAAAAATAATTCAATGGAGCATTTAAGAAAATTCTGGAAAGAAGAAAATAACAAATAAAATAATGGAGGAAAAAAATGTTAATAGAATTAGAAGATAAAATCATTGAACTAATTGAAAATTTAGATAAAGATAAATTTATATTTAATTTTTTATCTTTATATGATTTTCCAAAAGCAACAATAACAAAACTTGAAAAAGGTGTAAATAATGTTTCTAAAAATAAAAATGAAATTCATTTAAAAGCTAAACTTTTTTTTAAAAGAGTTGAAGATGATATTCTAAAAAATTATACAGAGATTGAAAATGATTTAGCTGAAATTAAAACTAAACCTAGATATATTATACTTACAGATTTCAAAAAGCTTTTAGCAAAAGATACAAAAACACAAGAAAGTTTAGATATTGATTTTAGAGAACTTCCAATATACTATTCTTTCTTTTTAGCTTGGAATGGGATAGAAAAAATTGACTATGAAAAAGAAAATCCTTTAGACATAAAGGCTGCTGAAAGATTTTCTAAAATCTATGATGAACTTATAAAAAATAATATTGACATAGATAATAAAAGCTTAAACCTATTTTTGATTAGAATAATATTCTGTTTATTTGCAGAAGATACAGAAATGTTTGAAAAAGCTAGTTTCACTAACGACTTAAAAACTTTGACTTCAACAGATGGTAGTGATTTTAATGATATTATAGCTTTAATTTTTGAAAAACTTTCAAAATTAGATATGAATGTTAAATATGAATATCTAAAAAAATATCCTTATGTAAATGGAAATCTTTTCAGTGAAGAACATAAAAAAATACATTTTAATTCAAAATTAAGAAAGCTAATAATAGAGGCTGGTGAACTTTTGAATTGGGGAAAAGTAAATCCTGATATTTTAGGTTCAATGTTACAAGCTGTTGCCAATTCTGAAACAAGGTCAACTTTAGGAATGCACTACACAAGTATTCCCAATATTATGAAAGTTATAAAACCCTTATTTTTAGATGAACTTTACTCAGAGTTTTTAGCTATAAGAGATAGTGATTTTAAAGATAATACAAAACTTAAAAAATTAGAAAAACTTTTAGATAGAATAGGGAAAATGAAATTTTTTGACCCAGCTTGTGGAAGTGGAAACTTCCTAATTATCGCCTATAAAGAACTTAGAAGATTAGAAATAGAAATATATGAATTAATAGTTTTTATTAAACAAAAAACTTTTATCTATGAGCCTTCAATAAAACTTTCTCAATTCTATGGAATAGAAATTGATGACTTTGCACATGATGTGGCTATGCTTTCACTTTGGATAGCAGACCATCAAATGAATATAGAATTAAAAGAAAGATTACAAAATGCTTTTAGAAATACCTTACCTCTACAAAAAGTGGGAGCTATAAGATGTGCTAATTCTTTAAAAATAGATTGGAATGATGTTTGCCCTCACACAAAAGATGAGGAAGTTTTTATTTTTGGTAATCCTCCTTATTTAGGTGCTAAATTACAAGATAAAGAACAGAAAAAAGATTTGGAAAATGTTTTAAAAAATATAAATGGCTATAAAAAACTTGACTATATAGCTTCTTGGTTCTATTTAGGGGCAAGATACATAAAGGGAACCAAATCAGAGTTAGCCTTTGTTTCAACCAACTCTATTTGTCAAGGAGAACAAGTTGCTTATCTTTGGAAACCTCTTTTAAATATGATTGATATTTCCTTTGCCTATACTTCTTTTAAATGGAAGAATAATGCTAAACACAATGCAGGAGTTACTGTGATTATAGTAGGTATAAAAGATAAAAATAAAGAAAAAATTAAAAATATATATATTGAAGATAAAGAAGAAGAATTTTCAAAAAAAGAAGTTAAAAATATAAATCCATATTTAGCAGATGGAGAGAATATTATTATTGAAAATTCAAATACCAACATCAATAAAGATTTTCCAAAAATGAGCTTTGGAAATATGCCAAGAGATGGTGGATATTTAATTTTATCCCAACAAGAATATCAAGAACAAGAAGATTTAAAAGAAATTATTAAAAAATATGTAGGTTCACAAGAATTTATTAATGGTGATAGAAGATATGTTCTATGGTTAGATGATGAAAGTTTAGAAAAATTTGAAGATAATAGTTTTCTAAAAGATAGACTTAATAAGGTTAGGGATAATAGATTACAAAGTCCTGCATTATCAACTCAAGAGTATGCAAAATATCCTCATCTCTTTGTTCAAAGAGGAGAATATGATCAGGCATACAGAGTTTTTAGAACTAAAAATAAAAATAGTAGAGAGAAAAAAGAAATGATTACTATTATAGTTCCATCAGTTGCTTCAGAAAATAGACTTTATGTTCCTATGGGCTTTGTTTATGAAGATACTATAATCTCTAATGGTGCAATGGCAATTTATGATGCACCTATATGGTTGCTAGCTATATTACAATCTAAAATGCACTTAGTATGGTTACAAAATATTGGTGGTAGATTAAAAACAGATTATCGTTATTCAACAAGTTTAGTCTATAATACTTTTCCTGTTCCAAAATTAAGTGAAAAAATGAAAGAAAAATTGGAAGAAGCAATTATAGATATAATAGATTTTCGTGATGAAAATGGTGGAACTTTAGCAGAGTTATATGGTTCACCTCTTGCTGAAAAAAATCCTAAACCTATGAATGAAGATTTATTAAATTTACATAAATATTTAGACAAAGTTGTAGATAGTATTTATTCTGAAAGAGAATTTAAAGATGATGAAGAAAGATTAGCCTTACTTTTAAAAATGTATAAAGAAAAAATGGAGGTACAAAATGGAAGATAACATTATCAATGTACAATATAGTCAAAGTGGGAAAAGCAAAAAAACTAATGATAAGGGTATGAGAGAAATGCAGGCAAGAGCCTATGAAAAAAGAAAATCTCAATATCTTTTGATTAAAGCTCCTCCTGCTTCTGGTAAATCAAGAGCCTTAATGTTTATAGCACTTGATAAACTAAGAAAGCAAGGTCTTAAAAAAGTTATAGTTGCTGTTCCTGAAAAAACTATTGGAGCTTCATTTAAAAATACTAACTTAAAAGATTTTGGTTTTGAATATAATTGGGAAATAAATCCAAGATATAATCTTACAATAGCTGGTACAGAGAAATCAAAAGTTGATACTTTTATAGAGTTTTTAAAATCTAATGAAGATATTTTAATTTGTACACATGCAACTTTAAGATTTGCTTATGATAAATTGTCTAATGATGATGAATTTGATAATTGTCTTTTAGCTATTGATGAATTTCATCATGTTTCGGCTGATGGAACTTCTATCTTAGGTGAGATTTTAAAAAATATTATAAGAAATACAAAAGCACATATTGTTGCTATGACAGGTTCATATTTTAGAGGAGATACTGTTGCAATATTAGAGCCTATAGATGAAGAAAAATTTGATAAGGTTACTTATACTTACTATGAGCAACTTGATGGTTATGAATATTTAAAAAGTTTTGGAATAGGTTTTAATTTTTATCAAGGAAAATATTTATCAGCATTGAAAGAAGTCTTAGATACAAATAAAAAGACTATTATTCATATCCCTTCTGTAAATTCAAGAGAATCTACAAAAGATAAATATAATGAAGTTGATGAAATATATGCTTTAATTGGAGAATATCAATACCGTGATGATAAAACAGGTGTTGACTATATAAAAAGAGAAGAAGATGGCAAGCTATTAAAAATTATTGACTTAGTTGATGATGATATGAATCAAAGAAAAATAAAAGTTGACTATCTATCAAAATTAGAAAGTGTAGATGATTTAGATATAATTATAGCTTTAGGAATGGCAAAAGAAGGCTTTGATTGGGCTTGGTGTGAACATGCTTTGACTATTGGTTATCGTGGTTCTCTTACTGAAATTGTTCAAATTATAGGAAGATGTACAAGAGATAGCTCTAATAAAACTCATGCTCAATTTACAAATTTAATTGCTCAACCTGATGCAACACAAGATGAAACTGCTTATACTGTAAATACATTTTTAAAAGCAATTTCAGCCTCACTTTTAATGGAACAAGTTTTAACACCAGATATAAAATTTAAAGCTAGACTTAGTCCTGATGATGTAAGTGATTCTAAAGCACTTATATTTGTTAAAGGTTTAAGAGAACCTTCAACTGAAAGAAGTAAAAAGATTATAGAACAAGATTTACCAGATTTAAGAGCAAGTATTCTATCTGATGACGATGTTTTAAAAGCTATGACAGTTCAAGATTCAAAACTTATTAATAAACTTTTAATTCCAAAAGTCATTAAAAAAGTCTATCCTGATTTAGAAGATGAAGAAATTGAAGAAATTAGAGAACATATAGTAGCTGATAACTTTATCAAAGGTGCTGAATTTGAAACTGTTCAAAGTGATATAGCTGGAACAAAAGAATTTATCAAGGCTGGAAATAAATTTGTTGAAGTAGAAAAGTTGGATATAAATCTTATAGATTCAGTTAATATTTTTCAAAAGGCTTATGCTATGATGTCGAGAAAATTAGATGTTCCTACTTTTAAGATTATACAAAAGATTATAGATGAAAAAAGAATGGAAATTACAGAAGAAGAAGCATTAGCTAATGCAGATAAAATAAAAGATTTCTATAATGAGAATGGTAAACTTCCTAATATAAATTCAAATGATGAATATGAAAAGAGATTAGCTCATATTTTTGAATATTTAAAGAAACAGAAAGCGAGAAGAGAAAATGGCAACATATAAAAACTTAGATGATATCTTTGCAGATGATTTTTTTAAAGAAAATATTGTGCTTGAAAAAAAAGAACATAAAATAAGTTCAGATAAAGATATAGAAGATTTTCAAGAGATAAATAAATTTTTTTCCGAAAATAATAGAATTCCTAAAGTTGCTAAAGTTTTAGGGAAAGAAAGAAGTCTAGGAAAAAGATTTGAAGGAATTGTAGCTGACAAAGAAAAAATAAAAAAATTACTTCCCTTTGATGAATATGGACTATTAAAAGAATACGAAACTCTTGAAGAAAAGGAAATGCAAGTTGCAGAAGATAAGATTGAATATAACAGTATAGATGACATTTTAAGTGATTTTGATGATATATTCAAAAAATCTGAAGCTGACTTAGAAAGTCAATTAAGAGATGTTTCAATGTATCAAACTTATAAAAATACTAAAATATTAAATGAAAAGAAATCTTTTTCTGAAGCTCTATCAAAAGAAGAATTTGAAAAATATGATTTGATGTTTAAAAAAATCCATGAAGAAATTAATCAAGGTCTCAGAAAAGTTAAAAGTTTAAATTCTGATAATAAAAGAGAGATTGATATTTTAGGTAATATAGAAGAAGGAGACATTTTCATCATAAAAGGACTTATGCTTTTTATTCAAAAAAAAGGTGAAATTACTTTGATGGAAGGAAGAAAAAAGAAAAATGCAAAATTAACAGTTGTATTTGAAAATGGAACTATAAATAGAAATTGGCTTTTAAATTCCTTAAGTGCTGAAATAAGTAGGTCAGATGCTTTTAAAGTTGAAAAAAGGTTAGATGAAAACTCTCAAATATCTTTAAATGATTTGACAACTGGTTATATTTATATTCTTAAATCTTTAAGTGAAGAACCAGAAATAAAAGCTATTCCTAATTTATATAAAATAGGTTTCACTTCTGATTCTGTTGAAAAAAGAATAGCTAATGCCAAAAATGAAGAAACTTATCTTTTAGCTAATGTTAAAATAGTAGCTACTTATGAAGTAAGAAACTTTTCAGCTCAAAGATTAGAAAAAGCTTTACATCATAGATTTGCTGACAAACAGCTTGATGTTAGTTTCCTCATAGCTGGAAAAAAAGTAAGTCCTAGAGAATGGTTTTCTGTTCCTTTAGATGAAATTGAAAAAGAAATCAATCATATTCTAATTGATTTACAAACTCATATTTAATAAAAAGAGGTTGTTGCAAATTAAAAATTTTGCAGTAACCTCTTTTTACTTATTTATCAGATGCTCTTTGTTTAAAATCTTTTTTTCCATATTCTAATTGACGAGTATATAAATCTAATAAATCTGTTAAATTTTCTTTGT
>ERZ772974.2108-NODE-2108-length-12418-cov-9.585133_pt1 | contig 12418 bp, 17 predicted proteins | sample MGYA00580671_ERZ772974 | MGnify/ENA primary metagenome ERZ772974 (study PRJEB29015, sample SAMEA2738065) | human oral metagenome | biome: human oral; feature: human-associated habitat; material: saliva | place: China | collected 2218 ... | reverse complement strand
CACCAGTACTACCATAATGGAAGTCTTTCACCTCAATAACTATGGTGTAGTCTGCCTCACTCTTCTTGTCCGTGATTGTCACACTCTTCGTCTTGTCATTGAAACGCTCCATGAAGTTTGCTTCTGCACGTTCAAGTTCTGCCTTATAATCACGCTCCCACTCTTTGCCTTTCTCTTTCAAGAAGGTCTTCACATCCTGTCCTTCTAATGTCGCATGGCTATAGTCCCAAACAACATAAACTTTTGCTTTTGAGGTCTTTAGTTTAGAAAGTGAACCGCTCTTTAATGTTACATCAGACTTAGCAAACAGACTCATCACGCAACACACTACGAAAGATAATAATAATACGACTCGTTTCATAATAGGTAAAATATAAATTAATAATCAAATAATTATCCTTTTAAATGTCTAAGCCTACTGATAATTCTATACCACCAGCATTACGGTTTACAGTCCCGAAACCCGTCTCAACCTCACAGTTCTGGAACGTATAACCGAGAGCTGTGCTGATACCAAACTTGCTATGACCGAAATAGAAGTGACATCCTACTTGTGGAGCGATGTATAACCCTTCACAGTCTCCTATACTATAACCGACTTTTGTGCTAATGTATGGAGAGAAATTCTTACGCAATGCCTTATGAAATTCCACACGTGTGTCTACGAAAAGAGGAAAGCTCCAGCTTTCACTGTCCCACCAATAATTAACGGCTACACCACCACCGACAAAGAATTCTGGGGTGATCTGTACACCATGGGAAGTGGAAAGGAAGCTACGATTCTCTTTCACATCACCTGTTCCAAACACATAGCCTTCTGAAATGAATCCTCTATAACGAGGGGCTTGCTCCCAACCATAGCTTTCACCACTCTGTGCATTTACTACTGGACTGTAAAGTATTACAGCGATAAGAACCAATAAGGTCTTTACATACGTTCTCATAATAATATAAATTAAGTTTTTAGTTAATCTTCATTAGGCTTTGACCTTCTTAATGACCAGGGCAGAATTGGTTCCACCAAAGCCAAATGAGTTACTCAGTACGGTATTTACCTCGGTGTCAACGGTTGTTGTAGCAAGGTTCATCTTCTCTGAATGTTCATCAGGGTTCTCGAAGTTGATGTTAGGTGCTACGAAGTTATGCTGCATCATCAAGATACTATACACTGCTTCTGATGCTCCTGCCATCCAACACTCATGACCAGTCATGCTCTTGGTGGATGAGATGAGGGCATGTTTACCTTCAAACATACGGTTCAAAGCAATTGCTTCATACATATCTCCCTGGTGTGTACTCGTAGCATGGGCGTTGATATAGTCTATATCATCTGCCTCCATGTCTGCACACTTCAAAGCCCGAGTCATGGCAATAACACTCCCTTCATCGGATGGTTGACTGATACCACCACCATTACTTGAGAAGCCATATCCAACAACTTCTGCAAGGATATTTGCACCACGTGCCTTCGCATGTTCATAGTCTTCCAATACCAATGACGCTGCACCACCACTCGGTATGAGTCCATCACGGTCTCTATCGAACGGACGACTGGCTTTTGTCGGCTCATCCATATGAACGGAGAAAGCACCAAGTGCATCAAATGATGCCATTGAGTAATAGTTTGTTTCCTGTGCACCACCGCAGAGAATCATATCCTGAAGTCCTTGCTTGATCATCATAAACCCTAAGCCTATGGAATGGCTACCACTGGCACAGGCTGAACTGACCGTGAAGTTCACACCTCGCAGATGGAAGATGGTACTGAGATTCATGTTCACCGTTGAGTTCATCGACTGGAAGATGAGTCCATAACCCAACATTGCTGAGTCATGTTTCTCGTCCATTATCTTTGAGGCTTCAATGACAGGCTGGGCTGAAGAGTCGTTACCAAAGATACAACCTACTTCATTCTCCCGCAGATAGTCATCCGTGATACCCGCTTGAGCAAAGGCTTGCAAACTAGACATGTAAGCATAACGTGCTTCTTCCGACATACCAGCACGTATATGACGGTCGAGCATCTTCTTCGTGATGACTGGTTCTGCAACGACACCTGTCAATGCCGAACGATAGCCATAGGTAAGGCGTTCTTCCTGAATGCCTATGCCCGACTTTCCTTCATATAATGAATTCTTTACCGTTTCAAGGTCAGTACCAAGACATGACCATATTCCCATTCCGGTTATTACAACTCTTCTTTCCATATTTCTTTTTTAGAAGTTAGGGATATCTCATAACTTCTTTCACTTCTCATTAAGTATATAATCCTCCATTCACATTTATCACCTCACCTGTAACGTATGCAGCTGCATCCGAAGCAAGGAACGCCACAACGGCTGCGACCTCCTCTGGCTTACCAAAACGCCCCACAGGGATGAGCTTCTTCAGTTCATCCTCTGGCAACTCCTTCGTCATATCAGTCTGTATGAATCCCGGCGCTACAGCATTTACGGTGATGTTTCGTGGTGCTACTTCCTGTGCCAAAGCCTTCGTTGCACCAAGCAGAGCAGCCTTTGCTGCACTGTAATTAACCTGTCCAGGCATTCCTTTCAGTCCTGACAGTGATGTCATATTGATGATTCTTCCTCCATGTCTACGTGGCATCATGTGTTTCAACAGTCGACGTGTGATATAGAAGAAACCATTCATATTCGTATCCAAAACACTGTGCCAGTCGTCTTCCGACATCATAAACATGACATTATCCCTCCGGATACCTGCATTATTCACCAATACGGAGATGAATTCATCTGGATGAGCAGCTTCCCAACAATCAATAGCAGCTTCTATTGCCTTCGGATCAGCAACGTCAAAGGGCAGAAGTTCAGCATGACCACCCTTCTCCTCTATCAGTTGTTTCACTTCTTGAGCACATTCTGAATTAGAATGATAATTGATTATTATAGAATATTGTTCTGCTAAAAGCAAGGCTACAGCACGTCCTATTCCTCGTGAAGCACCGGTTATTAAAGCATATTTCATGTTTTATGAGCTTTTAGTTATTCGTAAATAGTATAAGGAATGCACCATATATTGTTATTTGTCGACAAAGGTATGACTTTTTTTTTAATTATATTATATCCCTTAGTATTTTTTCAGATTTCCCGTTTTACTATCTTCTCCTGAGATTAACGTACCAGATAGCTTTTATCCATTCTGAGAAACACACACACATCTTTCACGCAACCTTGTGTTATCACACCCTCCCAATCCCCTATCTTAGTTTTGTTTTTAGTTGCTGTCACTTTTAACATTTGCAGTAACGGATTGAAAATTAGATAATTAGAACGCATAGGAAGATGACAGAAGTGACAGCAAATTTTCTTTCTTTCGTCTCCACCTCCATACTTATAGTTACACAGAACTGGAACAAATGAGTAGTTTCTTACCATCTCTACATACTGTTAGCTGGAAGTTGTGAGCAGAAATAAGCCTCTTTTCAAAACTGTCTGAATGAGTTCCAACAGTCGGGTACTCCCTCCATCTGCATATATTCATACCATGACAAGTGGTAATTAGGAAACAGAGTAGTAGAAATGGAAAGTAAGTTTGTAGAAGCCTATGATAGAATACCACTTCAATGTATAAAAGACATTATTTTGAATGCTTCTGGCTTAAAGGAAGAAGAATTACGCAAAAACGTTAAAGCGCTTGTTCCTTTAAAAAAGATATCTAACTTTGCAACGCATTTAGAGCAAGTGCACTTGTTTGTTCCGACTTTCATACTGCACTTAAAAAAGAACTAAGAGGGATTACCTACGGGTAGTTCCTCGTTTTTATTTTATAATGATACGTGTGCAAAGATATGCATCCAAGTAACAACGTTTAGGCATTTTCTTAATAATCTAACGCGAGTACCACCCAAGGTAACATAATAGTAAAAATCCCTTCAAGTATACTCACCCACCACTTATCCTTAAGCAATGTAGCAAAGGAAGAGGCTGAGATTGTAATAAATGGTAGATATACAACCAGATACAGATAGAAAGGGGTGTTTTGTGCTATAGCTGTGATAAAGGAGACTAAAATGAAAATGAGAAAGGATATAATAACCCATATAAAGTAAAACAATAATCTACGTTCCATTTGTTATTTATCTATATTATAATTAACAGGTTCTCTAACACCTACGGATTTTAAAACAGAATCTATAAAATTTCCATTATTAGTGTGTGTAATAAAGTTAGGGCATAGATTGAAGGAAGAAACGAGAGACACCAGCCCCAACTGTGACTCTCCATCACAGCACAAAGAGACCTGTATCTCCTACACCACAACACCTCCTCCACCGTAAGACTTCATGTCCGCAGATTCCTATGTCATGTGTTATCTTAAGGCAAATATACAACTTTATTTTGTAAATGGGTATTTAGAATATGGGAAAACGAGGATGGATAAGGGTGCGTTGTGTGTTTAAATGTAACCAAACGAAAAGCATCAAAACCCCTAATTAAGTTTTGTTTTTAGTTGCTGTCACTTTTAACACTTCGTGTAATAGGTTTATATTCAGATGATTAAAGGCGATAACGGAGTGACAGAAATGACAGCAAAAACGGAAATGGTATACGGTAGGCTTTTGTCGTTGGATGGGAAAGGGCGACTGATAGTTATAAGATACGCCTGTTCATGGTAAAACGCTCCAGAGCAGGTTCGTGTAAACTTACCCGTTCCTCCACATACCTCCGCACCATTACGGAATAATCAGAATTATGTTTACAGGAAAATCGAGCTACATATCTATAAAATCACGAGATCTACCAAGAAGACAGACTTGTAGTCCATTGTTTACCAAGGACTTACAAAAGCCGTTCTAAAAGGTGCCCTTTTACGCTGCAAAAGGGCGTCTTTCACACCTCAAAAGAGCATCTTTTACCATGCGAAAGGGCATCTTTTGCCGTGTCAAAGTCCATCTACTATTCTCAATTTATGAATCTTTATTACAATCCTTCTTACGCCTTGTTCCTTTTCATAACAAGCAAGTACCTCTCCCCTTGCATTATTATAACAACATCATAAAAACAACCACTTTTCGATTTTCCTGTCACTCCCGTCACTCCTCCCTATGTCACAACATATTGATAACAAGCCGCTTACACGAAATGTTAAAAGTGACAGCAACTAAAAACAAAACTATATTAGGGGTTTAGAGTAACAATGAACTATGCAATACCAAAAACTGCATCCGAGAAAATATTTGCTTCTTCTCATTTTTATAGGCATTCTTTACATTGAAACAAAGAGAATAAAAAGACTGACCCCCTGTTGAGGAGTTCAGCCTTAAATTATATCTAACAAATTTACCAAGCAGGAACTATAGATTTGATAAACGAAGTATCAAATTGTTCCAAGGTATCTTTTTTCCTTTTATATATAAGTTTCTCGTTACATTTTTTTAAGCTGCCTAGACAAAAGGTATTACTATCTAATGATAGTACTAAATCTCTAGTACAATTATTATTTAAATCTTTTAGATATAAAGAATCCTTGTGAACCCTATATCGTAAATAAATAACAGTATCTGTCAGGCAATCAAATATGGCTGTAGAATCTTTATAAAAAGACAAATTTATGTATGCAATCGGTTTAACATCTTTACTAACTAGTTCCCAGCATCCTGTTATTGCTTGAGGATCAATTTCTGTCTTCGATTTACAAGAAAAAAACAGGAACAAGGATAATGTTAAAGAAATTAAGATATAAAATTTAATCCGAAACATGCCCAAGATAAGCTTTTCCATCTTTGAAATTTAATTTATTAATATTCAATTGATCAATATCTTTTTGTGTTACCTTTCGTTTTGCAGGGTCTAATGTGCCCCCTTTTGAACTAGGCTTGGCTTGAGGATTATATTGGTAGCTCTTATCAACAAATGTCCCACGAGGAGCCATTATATTAGGTTGCCCCTTACCACGAAGGTCTCTTTCCGGATGTTTTAAGCCTAAACTATGTCCAAACTCATGAGCCTCTGTAAGTGTACCTGGCCCTTTTATATTATCAAGTTGAAATTCTCCAACATTCCCTCCTATATCCATATAAGAGACACCCTCCAAGAACCCTCCTATAGCATATTTAACAACTTCTACGTAATTTATCTCTGGATTAGTATTGATAGCTTTCTCTATATCTAAAGCAACTCCTTTTAGGCCTAGCCAACCACCAGTGTCTCTATATTCTCCTTTTATTTGGAAAACGACATTATACGTAGTTTTTCCTATAGTAACTTTTCCTTGAGCTGCATTCCAACTATTTTGTATATCTGCTGCTGTTTGAGATGCAATAACAGTAGAAGCACATTCTCCGTAGAAAACAAGTGTTGCACTTATAACGATAGTCTTTGTTCGACTATTTATTGTAACCTTCGCGGATTTTCCATTTGGATCTTTGAAAAAAAAGGATTATAAAATACATAATTATAAGATGTAATACCAGGATATTTCTCTTTCAATGGATCTACCCCATACCAAATACTTGCCATAGGGTTCATATACCTTGCACCATAATAATACAAGCCAGTTTCCTCATCGAACTGTTTGCCGTTGAACTTGTATAGTAGGTCTTCACTTGATGAGTATTCCTCCTTTTGGCTCCCTATCTGGCTCATGAGCTTAATATATATCAATATGAATAACTATCATTATATCCATTCACTGATGCAATTTCTTGACAGAATTTTTCTTATATAAAAAACACAAGAAAATCATTTCGGTTATGAATATTAAGAATCCAAATACTATATAGAACGGAGCCTCATATGGCATGTAATTTATGCAATCAATCCATATACATAGATACCAAACAATGAAGACAACACCTATGAATGAAGATACCCATTTTCGTATCATCGGAGTTCCGTATATAAGAAAGGTAATTATGAAACCTAACGTATATAATGTGTTGCTGTAAAAATAAAGGATACCTTCCCCTATATCAAAACTATTTTTGTATCTATATTGAACAAAGGTAGTCACTAAAATATACACCAAAGATAACATAACAATAGATAATATTTTCTTAACTTCGATCTTCATTTTACTTTAAAATATAAACACCCATATTATTTTCTGGATAATCATTCTTTTTCATTACCCAATTCGGAAAATCTATGCCGAGAAAATACGTATGTTCAACGCTCTTATAATATCTATGCTTAGCCCAATCAATAGCTCTTTTTATCATAGCATTATCATACGTATTACTATAGTCATAAGACGGAAATATTAAATTCCACAAACTGCCATTAGCAAACTGTGCACCATCCGCAATAGTGTTTCTCGCTGCAAACTCCGAATCAAAACTGTTCTTATAATAATTCCTATAATCATTAAGTGCAAACGGGATTTGTCCGATGGCATCTGCCAATAAGGAATGCCTTCAATTTCCACAAGAAGATAGCCATTGGCTGGTTTTCCTTCTGCTTTCCAATCCCCTGAGCCGCGGGAGCTATAAGACAACATATTTTTATCGCCATATTTGCAAGAATGAGAATTACTGGTCATTAATGATTTTCTTTATACATATCCAAATAGTGAAGGCATAAGTTGCTAGACTTACAAAATCTGGTAAGAAGTTTTCTAAAAAATAAAGTCTTCTATCTATATATATGCTTAATGTTCCCAGTGAGAAAAGCATGGATAAGCTTCTAGCTAATATACACCAAGATAAAATAATAACTGCCAGCACAATTGGCAAATGCTTAGATATGTTTTTTTTATTCATGTCTTTTGATTTGGATTCCATTTATTTGTCCTAGTATGATTAGGCAATCGTATGGGAGAATCTACCAAAGAAGAACTTATCTTCTTTCTAATTCTTTTCCAGAAATTACCTCCTTGTGAATCTATGGGGCTTCTATGTCGAGTGAAAATATTAGAATCATTTGATTTCTCTCTAATTCGATGATCTGCATTTCGAATATCTCCTGGAGAAACTTACAAGTGGTATCTGATTTATGACAATATCATCTGTATTCTGATAGTCTAATGTTTTTACATTAGGATCTGCATTGGTAGTTATGTCTGCTGCTTGAAATGGATTGATATGCACAATTTCCTCTACACGATACCCATGCCCGATAAGATAGCTCGCTATACCTTCTGCAAAAGCAGCTCCCATACAATGCGTATAATCAGAGTTTGATATATATTTAATCTCTTAATCCATACGCATAGCGTCTCATCAAATTTATTTTATTGCTTCTAATTAATCCATCTTCATTCGAAATACCTTTTTAATTTTCTGCTCTTGATTCAGTACAAACATATAATAGTATTGCTGAAGCGCAGTATTTATTACAGATTCATAATTAACCGATTTACCATATTCTTGTAACCGATAAACTTGAGCAAGGAAAAAGCCATCTTTTATCCTAGAGAAAAAGATACTATACTCTGTCTGTGGGGAGAGCTTATTAAAATTCCTATCCAATATCGAAGAATAAACATCTGGGGTTGGCTTATCTTGCTTTTCATGAAGAATCTCTTCTAATGAACTATTCTTTACTGAATCAATAAACATAAAACAATCTAAGTCATAGGCGATACCTGAGACTGCAACTTCTTTTTGTAAGATATCTAAATCTGCAGAGATAAAGGTAATAGCACTCTGATACAAAGACAGACTATCTACTGACTGTGAATTTGCACACAGCGGGAACAGCAACACAATGATATTCAGACAGAGATTCTTTTTCATTTCCTTACGTTTATTTCTATATATTGTGAAAAGGGAGAAGGGTTCATTCCCATCTTTATACTATTTAAAGAACTTCTATCAAAAGGAAGGAAACTGCTTGTAGCCTTTTCATTTGGAATAATACTTTTATAGTTAAGCCGTTGACCAAAATTCTTCCATTGCATATTGAGTTCTTGCCTAATTACATTCATTGCATCAACATATTTAATTGGATTCCCTGCACAATAAGAAAATGAAGATAACTGTGAATATTTCTCGGCTAATCTATCCACCCCATACCAAATACTTGCCACAGGATTCATATACCTTGCACCGTAATAGTATAGCCCAGTCTCTTCATCGAACTGCTTGCCATTGAACTTGTATGGTAGGTCTTCACTGCTGCTGTGTTCATCAACCAACAGTTCACCATATGGAAGATATGCATCATATTGCGTGATGTTGGCGTGTTCGTCTGTGATGTAAGACGTTGAGCCGAGGTGGTCACTGTGATAGAAGAATGTTTCCTCTTTCGTAGTGTCGTTTGGAATATATCCGTAACCAGCCTGTGGGTCGTCAGGGTTACTCGGGTCGTCCCAGCTGGTCGTATTCATATCTGGTCTCCCTGCCGTTAAGGTGCGTAACCGTCGTCACCTCGTTCACGGGATTGTAGACATATCTCAAGGTAATGTTCTCACCACCGTCCTGTCGGGGACATCCGTCACCTTCGTCTCCAGCATCGGAACACCGTCGAGGCTGCCGATGGTGTAGGCACTCCTGGTGGTGCTGGCGTCAGCAAGGGTGACGCTGACGGTGCGGTCGTGGGTGTCATATTCGGTCTTGACCTGTAGGTCGCCCGTGGCGGTGTTGTAGGTGCCGATATTGCCGTCCTGTGAATGGACCGATATCATTTTCTATTCCTTACGATAATCTTATATTCTCTTTGAACCATATACTCATTTAACATTAATGATATTACATCCGAATCTTTTCCACATTTCAAAATTACCATAAGCCCTCTTTGAATTCCAATACCCTTGCATGAAGAAAAAGGTATCAATTTCCGTCACCACTTTCACTATTAATAAGTATCAAAACTTTTCATCTATCCAATATCTTACCTCATTGAACCTTATATCAATTAGTTAAATCTGATATTTCTTTTAAAATCTGGTCACATTTAACTAATGAAAATTTAATCTCATTTGAATAAGGGATTTTGATCCAATCTCCACCATCATCATCGAGTGCAGAGTAAGCTATCGGCCGAATACAAATATTACCAGAAATAAGGCAGAAGCCATAAAACTCTTTCATTTCGAATCTAGAACGAAGAGATTTAGGAAAGCTCAGTACCTTTTTATTTATGACTTTCTGTACCATAGGTGTAGTTATAAGGTTAACCTGATATACATTGCCTTTCCTAACAATAAAAGTAAAAGGCTTCTCACTGTAGCCCCTATGAAACCCTTCGTCTATAACGGAATACAGAAAACTTACGAAATTGTCCTTCCTATATGAAAATAGTTCTATGTCCTCGATAAAAGAGTGATTTGAATAACTCTTGTACATTTTATCACACATAAGTGATATGTGATTTAATTTATTAAATAGAATTCCTCCATCTTTTCTTATATGTAAGAAAGTATTCTCTCCTGAGACAATTGTATCTATTTTTACAAAAGAGTTTCTTAAATTACTCTTTCTACTATCATTTAAATACAGTTTAATTTGTTCTGGTAAAGTTATTTTATTATTGTCAATTGAAGCAGTGTTAACTGTAGCAATATAAACTTGACTCATATTGCTTTTTGTGTTTAGACTTTTACCTTTGCAATACAAGAATGTTCCTATAGATAAAATCATTAGGATGAGAATATACGTTTTTATTAATTTCATACTCTTCTTTATTATTTAGTTTAAATTATCTTGAGGGTATTTTAATTTCAGATTCTTTGTATCCCTTAAATGGATCCGCTGAAAAGATCTTATAATTTTCAGCCATTTTGGTATCATATTTGTTATCTTTATAACTAGGACCATTATAGAGACGTGCAAATGTAGCCCAATCATGATTTAGCAAAGCTTTTCGCATTGCATGATTAGCAGAAATATAATTTGTAAATGCATCGAGCATTTTATCCTCGTCAGCACTAAACATAGCGTCACCAAATTCCTTAGCAGATTTATAACCTGCTTCCTTATAGTTGCTCCCCATAATTTGAAAACTCCCATAAGATATTGAGGAATACGCTGCTTCCTCATCCAGTTTTTTAGCCTTCTCAAACCGACGATATTGGTTAGAAGGATTGCCATATTGATCAATTTCAGGAGTTGCCACTTCTTTGCCTTTCTCCTTATGAGTTTTCCCTTTAAAGCGAGTAGGTGCTGATATATCTCTATCTTTATCATATTTACCATGTGTAAATTTACTAAAATAATGGCGCTCATACAAAATCTTTATACGACCATCCTTTGTATAAGTTTGACCTCCTGTCTCCGTCTGAAATACAGCCCTAATGACAGATAACTCTACACCTAATTTTTTAGCAGCCTTTCTCAAGGCTGAAAGAGATGGCTTGTAACCAACCTCATCTATAAATTTCACAGGGTTATCGAGCGTATATACATAACCACATACTGTTGGGTATTTCTCTGTTAGTTTGTCCACCCCATACCACAAACTCGTTACTGGGTTCATGTACCTTGCACCATAATAGTACAAACCTGTCTCTTCATCGAACTGTTTACCGTTGAACTTGTAGGGCATGTTCTCGCTGCTACTATGTTCGTCAACCAACAGTTCACCGTATGGCAGGTAAGCATCATACTGAGTGATGTTAGCTTTGTCGTCCGTGATGTAAGACGTTGAGCCGAGGTGGTCACTGTGATAGAAGAAGGTTTCCTCTTTCGTAGTGTCGTTTGGAATGTAACCATAACCAGCCTGTGGGTCATCAGGGTTGCTTGGGTCGTTCCAGCTTACAGGTGGACCGGGGTTGGTATTCGGTGTGGTGTTGGGGCGTGGAGTCTGAATCCAACCCTGTGGCACATCATGATTGCCGAGTTCGGTAAGGACGCATTATAACCAACACCCGTGTTCTCCAGATCACCATACGCCCCCTTCTCTGTCGGTACACCAGGGGCTATACCCACCTTTTTATAGTATGCCTCCTTCTGTGTTTGTATCTGATTCATACGCTCAGCATAGTCCTGCTGACCAGCCGTTACGTCCATAGACGTTGTTGAACATACCCGTACCTATCCTTGAAGCGATTCGTTTGTCACCAATAAAGTAATGCTTCGTAAAGCGGTTCTTGTTAACAGAGAGGATACTTGCAGGATAAAGCGTGAAGTTATCTGTCTCATGGAACGTGATACCTTGTGGCGCACCATTGATGTGCACACCCTCCATTGTGCCATAACTCTTCATGATACGTTCACCAGCAGCATTGTAAGTATATCGACTCGTCTTGCCATTGTCAGAGAGTATCATCAGGCGGTTGTCCTCATCCCAGTACATCTCACGAGTCGTATTCGTAGAGTCGTTCGTTACTAATGTTGGATTACCGTTGGCATCATACGTGTAATGGTCGTGACCAATCTGTGTTGGAGCCGTCGGGTGGTTATTGTCCTCGTACTTATAAGCAAAGTTATAAGACTTAGCAGTCGTCGTTGAGTCCACCTTCTGCACCTTAGTCAGCGGTTCACTCATCCGTCCGAACGACATCACCATATCATACGATG
>ERZ772974.2107-NODE-2107-length-12420-cov-6.285564_pt1 | contig 12420 bp, 12 predicted proteins | sample MGYA00580671_ERZ772974 | MGnify/ENA primary metagenome ERZ772974 (study PRJEB29015, sample SAMEA2738065) | human oral metagenome | biome: human oral; feature: human-associated habitat; material: saliva | place: China | collected 2218 ... | reverse complement strand
GAGAATTTCTACTCTTTTTCTTTCACTGCAAAGATAAAGAGGGGCTTGGGGAGGCACCACCTTCTCTCTCTATTTTTGTTTCGGAGGGGCTTGGGGAGGCTGTCACTTTCATACAGTTTTACCCCTACTCCTTGTAAATTCTTTTCCTAACCCTCCTTTTTTGTCGTTCAATTGCGCAACATCCCCTGCACAAAACCCTCCCTTTTTGTCAACGCTTTAGAACTATAAAGATTATAAAATACTAATTATCAATAGTATATATATCATTATTTACAAAATTAAAGCCTACTAAAAATCAGCGCATCCACCCCTACTCTACTTTAGATAACTAAAGATCACAGAGAGAAAAAGCGTAAACAGTATGCATTTTGTCTACTTTCTTCATCTAACAAGCCAACTCCTTCCCTATCCGTCGCACCTAAACTCCCAACATGTCGCACCATACTCCCTAACACTTACCTATCTGTCGCACCATACTTACCTATCTGTCGCACCATACTTACTAATATGTCGTCGCTAACTTCCCATTGTGTCGTTAGTCGTCTGTGTAACTTTCTGAACTTAAAAGAGTTACATCCTCCTAAATAATATCTTATAAAGATATACTAATGATAATCTAATCTGAAGAAGAATTTTTGTGTTTTAAGAGAGAAGAGATTCTCTTCTGTGGGGGATGATGACTTTAACTAAGAGGTTTTGGGGCGACCCTCCCTATTTGTCGCAGTTGTCTTTTGCGCTTCGTTTTTCCGTACGTTGTCGCTCCCTCTGCCATGGTGCTTATTGGTTTATGCGCCAGTGGGTTGCGCCATTGTCGATGATGGGCAGCACGGTGAAAATCGTTTGACAGGCTGAGTGGGCTGCATCGGTAAAACGGCTGACCGACTTGCGCCGTGCGTTGGTCTTCTGATCGTCCACCAATTCACCTCTTTTTGGGGTCCTAATCTACGTTGTTTTACAATTGAGTTTTTACTCCCTTTTTGTCGTTTCTCTGTTTTTCAACCCCTGAAATTTACCTTTTTATCCCCCGTTTTACATCCTTCAAAGGTGACAAAAAGGGAACATATAGACTCATAAATACCCTTTTATGCTATAATTTAAGTACTTGATAATTCGAATGTTATATCTTTCTGATTGAATGAAAGATTAAACTGTAAACAAAACTTGTCACTTTTTTGTCGCCGTTCGCCTTTAATGCACTATGTAAATATACTGATTTTCAATCGTTTATCATCTTTCTATAATTATATAAAATCACTTCCCTATTTGTCGCACATCCCTTTTTCGCGAAACATGTTCCTATTTTGTCGCATACTTTGCCCCACCCTATAATTCACTTTCCTAAAAAACACTCCCTTTTTGTCGCTTTTTAGCTTTCTTATCCATCGAGTTTTTACTCCCAATATGTCGTCATACTGCTGCCCAGTAGCCGTCTTCTTTCTGCAGAAGAACGGCGAAATTAGTAAAATACACCCTGATTTTATGGCTTTACATTTGGTGTTTTCAATTTCTTCAGCCTTACTTTTGGGGCTTGATTCTCATACGCGTTGTGTGAAATTGGCTCTTAATTCGGAAACTACATATTGATTTTTTTGCAGCAAATTCTTATTATTTCATCCTCTTTTTTCCCGATAATCTATCTCGATCAATCCTATTTATGCGTTTAAAATTACCCGTCTTACAAGTAAAATCACATTCATTTCTGACACTAAAAGTTGATTTTCAATCCTCCATTTCTCATTGTTTTATCCTTTATTCCTCCCAATATTTTATTAGTATCAGCCTTATTTTTGATTCTAAAATCGCATGAATTACATGCAAAATGACCTTCATTTCAGCCGCTAAAAATTAAATTTTAACCCCGTATTTCTCCTTATTTTATACTTTATTTCTCGCAATATGTTATCGAGATCAGCCCTATTTTTGTGTCTAAATTCACCCGACTTATGAACAAATAAGCCTTTATTTCAGACGGAAAATACGGTCTTCCAAACCTCCATTTCTCCTTGTTTTCTTTTCCCAAGACTATTCACGACACCCCGCCAGGTACATCCCCTCCTTCGGAGGGGCTTGGGGAGGCATTATTTCTGAACAATCTTTACATTTCATCCCCCTTATTTTCTATTCTTCCTCCCCCACCCTTCTTTTCCTCTCTTTGTAACCCTTAGATTCTCAATGAGTTACAGTTGGTGTCGTAAAAGGGCATGTTTTGCATTGCAAAAGGGCGTCTTTTACATCTCAAAAGGGCATCTTTTACCGTGCAAAACGTGCTCTTTTACAACCCGAAAGGGCGTCTATTGAAAACCAATCATGAAAAATCTTGTCAGTAACAGTCTCTTCCCACTGTCCAAAACGTACTGAAAAGCATTCCAATTGTTTATTTTCCCCTACTCATAGCAGTCCACAACACCAACTTCCCTCCTTCATCTTACAGTAGTAATTTTGTCCTTTCTTTTTCTCATTTCGATTAATATACACTATCATCTCTGTGTTACCGTGTCCGTTCTGAGATAGGATTGGGCGTTAGATACAATGATTACAGGGGTGATTTGTATAAGGATAAGGCAGTATTCTTTGTCTCTTATGCCGTAGTGTTGCGATAATTCACGCTTATTTCATCATGGGGCTGAACTTATTTACGGTTCAGCCTTTTTTTATGGTAAAGTTTTTGCACAGTACAAGCTCATCCTTCTTCCTTTTTCAATAGGGAACTTACAAGCATTTCAAAAGTAAATCATCGTTCCCAACCTTATCCCGTCAGGTACATCCCCTTCTTCGTAGGGGCTTAGGGAGACCCCATCCCCCCTTTCCTTTATTCCTTTTCACTACTATCCAAAACGGCAACTTCATCACTCTTTGTCGTCCATCTCACTGAAATATCCCCTTCAACAAGTGAAAAACATCGCTTCCTCCAGTACTCATCACCAGCAAACCACGACTCCCAACCTTACTCCGCCAGGCACATCCCCTCCTTCGGAGGGGCTTGGGAAGGCTCTCTTTCTCTTTTTCTTTATTCCTCTCCGCTACCCTATAAAACGGCAACTTCCTCACCTTTTAACTGTTCATCCTTTCAGAGATCATGCTATATATAATGAGAAATATGAGGTTCTGCAATATTTTTCACACCTAACCACTCACTGGAACACCATCCCGCCAGGCACATCCCCTCCTCCGGAGGGGCTTGGGGAGGCTCTGCTTCTCTCTCTATTTTATTTCGGAGGGGCTTGGGGAGGCCGCTCTTTCATTTTTCAAATATTTCCGTCCACTCCCCCACTTGCTTTCAAATATTGAAAATATGAGCACGTTATTTTTCGTCAAGATACCCCTTTTTTGTTCTTCACTGCAGCAGCAGCTGCTTCAGTCGACCAATTCATTACTTTTTATTTCCTCTCTTCTCTATCCCCTAATACCTTCTTGCTCTCCTTCTTCCGATGTTTATTCTTTACCAATTTCCCCCGATCATTATGTTTTTCTGTAATCGTATAATAATATAAATATATATAAACGGATTAATTTATTTACTTTTTTACAGCTTTATTCCTTGTGTTATTTATTCGTTTCTATAAAGATGTATATAATTAAAAACATGATTGATTACTTATGTTGTTATGTTTATGCGTGAAAGAATATAAACATAAATATATAAATACATTGTTGTATGCTTATTTGTTTGTTTCCTTATTTATATCTATAGTTATTTATATGATAGTATAAAAGAATAAATAATTAAATATATACTATATGTTTGTATCTTGTTATATCGATATAATATATAAATATATAAATGAGTAATATTTTGTGTTTGGTGTTTATTAAGAATCTATTTCGTTCTGGTTTAATTCCTTTTTCTTTTCTTCTTCGTCTTCTTTTCTCCAGCCTTTTTGGCTCATTGTTGAATCGTTTGTATGTGTTTTATGAGTGTTTTACTGTTTAATACTTCCCTTTTCTTGTTTTCTGCCTACTTGTTTTCTCTTCTTCTTGTTATATAGTTGCGCCTAATGGAACTTAAATGCTTGATTGCTTGTTTTATATATAATAATGTGTTTATATATTATTGTGCGGTTTTTAGGTTATTCCCGTCCTTATAATGTTGTTTTTTACTACTTCTCTTGTGCTATACCCTGACTCCTTGTATGCTCTTTCTTTTCTCTCTTTGTCCTGAAGTGTTTGCTGCTTCAGTTTCTATAATTACATATAAAGTGTTTGTTATTAATATATTATATATTTATACTTTTAATTATTTATATCTTAAACATTCTTCTTTGCCATAGTTAGCTGCAGCTTCATGCTGCTTTCTCAGCCATGTTCGGTTCGCTTTTAAGCTTTTCACAAGTAGTCTTCCCCCACTCCATTGCTGCTGAAACATCTTTTTTTCTTCCTCTGATCTTGTTCCCTTTCTCTGTGTTTCAGCCCTTCTTGTCTGTCTTCTCTGACTTATATGGGTCGTTATTTGTTTCTCTTTGGTGTTGCTTATCTCTTTATATTTAGTCGTTTTTTCTTCTAAAACACTAATAATTAATTTTCTATATATTTGTTTGTTTATCTAAATATATCTGATTAGTGATTATTCTGAATGCCTTCTGGTGTGCTTTTCTGTCTCTATCATCTTACTTTCTTTGCTTTTCTTCCTGCTCACAGCAGCTTTGTCGGTGCCCTTTTGTTCTCCTTATGATCATTTGCTGGCTGCTCCTGACATATTCCTTTGGGTATAGTGCAGGATAAGTCCCTCTTCTCGGTCTTTTCTTCCCTTGTTCCTTCAGCTCTACGAGCATATAGATTCATATTTATTTATATGTTTAGATGAATGTATGATTATATAAAGTATGCACTATTATTTATGTTTTGGCTCTATAATACATAAATATATAAATAAATAATACATTTTGTTTTATCATATTTCTCCTTGTTTTCAGTCTTTAATTTGCTTCGCTTTTCTCTTTGTATCTTTACTTAGTAAGATAAATATATAAAAGTATAAGTATGTGTAAATGTATTTAATCTTTTACTTTTTTCTCTTTTTATTTTTATCATTAAAAACATTTGAATGTATTTGTTTGTTTCAATAATTAAGTGTATATTTGCATGTGTATAAATATAATGGCGCATTTATGTGCTTATTTATTTGAATCTATTTAAATATAAATATATAAATGAAGATTAAAAAGTTCCTTGTTAGCGGTTTTCAGGGTGAGACATTAAACTGGGCAATAGGACTTTTGGTTGCTTTCAGTCTGGTTAGTATGATTGACCATTGGACTGGAACGCCGAATGATGGACAGAGTCCTTTCGTTGAAGCCTTTGCTACTATGCAGAGTGCATCGTTCATTCAGATTGCTGAAGCAGTGTTGCTCTTAGCCTCTCAGTTGACAATGTGGGAAATGCTTCGCAGATGTTTGCATAAGTCGGGACACTTCTTCTTGCAGTTGGCAGTGATCGTTCTGATGGTTTTGTCGCTTCTTGTGACGGGCGTCTCTTGTTATCCTGTCAGCGATGTGACGGCAGATGGTAATCTTGTTCCAGCCATGTCGCACACGGAAATGGTGCTGCTTAACATCTCGGGCTATAGTTATATTGCGATATTCTTTACTAATCTGTTTCTGGGAATAGGGCTGATTCGGAAGTTCCGTGGCATGATTCGCCTTTACGGGTGGTCGGTTTTCGTTTGTCCGTTGCTCACTTCACTTTGTAATTTCGTTTTCCTCTATATATATAATAATGTGGGAGGTGTGACGATGACAGCCATTCAGACTTACGGAACGATCTTCACTTTGATTGGTTTCGTACTTAGCTTGCTGCCATTTATTGCGCTTCGTGCTTCGATGACGACAGAGATTACGGAGGAGGAGAGTGCTAATTCCGACCTGAATGCTTATCATTGATGCTTTGAAGGTAGTCGGATTTTGCTCTGATTGATAAATATTGGTGATTTAAAGGCTTTTATTTCTCTCATATTTTCAGTATTTACGGGCAAATGGCGGAGCGCTTAAAAATATCGCAAAAATGAGCCTTGATAGGGTAGGGGATAGTTGACAAAATGAAAGTTTATGGTACGTTTGTTTGTGGATTGTTACATCAAATAAAGCTTACGAGTACTTATTAAGATATGAAACATAGCAAAAAGTTAACTTTTTTATCTGTAAGAAGATTCGAGGAAAACCTCTCAACGGGGCTTTCAACACTCTTTTTTCTCGGTGTTTTGGTTGATTTGTTAGCACTTTTCAGTCAATCAGACATCATCAACGGTGGAATTTTCACTGCAGAACAGAACACAACAGCCGATTATATATCAACTTCTTCCGAGCTTTTGGTCGGTTTCTCTTTGGCAGGAATTGCCTTTTTGTTGGGTCATATCACGTGTAGGGTAGGGAAAAGGAACTTCAGATGGCGCAAAGTGAGTTGGCTTTCTTCCATTTTAGGTTGCACTTTGGCTTGCGCTTCATTGTGTAGTAAAGTTGGATTGTTCTACTTTACCGATGAAGACTCCGACCTTTTCTCTTTCTTTGATGGTGCCAGTACACTGTTCTGGATGATAAGTTTGCTCGCTTATTTCCTTGTTTTGGTGATGATGAGAGGTTTATCAACCGACCGATTGTACCATTTAGCCAACCGAGCGTTGGTCTTTTCGATTTTGCTTCTACTCTTTGTGGGAGGTTTCCTGCTCCCTATACTTCTCTTTAACTTGTCCTTGACAGTTTACTTAGTGGTAGCTTTGGTGTATGTTCTGTTACTTTCAGTACTTGGAATGACGTGGAGAAAAATCCTTTCTTTAGCCTCATGCACTTCAGAAGAGGAGGGATCGGAAGACAAAAGGTCTAAAGGAGCAGCCTATGAAGCATATACATAGGTTTTTATGTTATTACTTTAAAACGTAGAAACATAAGAATATAAAGGCTTGAAAATAAGAAAATATAAATATATAAATAATGAAAAATAGGAAAATAGTATTTGCAAACCAGAAAGGTGGAGTAGGGAAGAGCACGTTGTGCATCCTCTTTGCCAACTATCTTGCATGGAAAGGGAAGTCCGTATGCATAATAGATACCGACCTACAGAAGACCATTCTCATGCAACGCCAGAAGGATACACAGATCTATGAAGACTGGGATGAACCTTATAATGTACAGGATTTCGATGTCACCGACCCTGAAACGATGCAGCAACTTATGGATTCTGCAGCACAAGTGGATGGCTATGTGCTCTTCGATTCACCAGGTAACATCAGTGAAGACGGTCTGGCGCCACTCTTTGTGGATGCTGATTTCATCGTTTGTCCGTATGAATACGAAGACAAAACACTTGATTCTACAGGCGTTTTCGTACAGGTTCTCAACGCCTTACGCGAACATAACCCACAGATGCATGCGCAAATCTTCTTCGTTCCGAACCGCATTGACCCCCGCATCGGTACTGCTGATGAGCAGATGATGTGGCGTGAGACAGATGATCTCTTCGGAAAATTCGGAAAGGTTACACCCGTTGTGAACAGTAGGGCAGCGCTGAAAAGAACGAACACCTTCGAGCTTTTGGCAACACAACGTGATGCTGTGAAGAAAGCTTTTGAATATATGATAAAGAAAATGAAGTAAGAATAGATAAATTAACTATGGCAAAGAAAAAAACAATGGTTGTGATGCCTGGTGGACTTGCTGGTCTGGCACATAACGCACAGAGAGGTAGCGATAGCCCATCGGCAACAAATAACGACGAGAACGCTGCAGCTGAAGAGGCTAAGAAGGCTGAGCAGGCAGCTGCTGCAGAGGCAGAACGCATGGCAGCAGAGCAGGCAGCAGCAGAAGAAGCAGCAAAGAAAGAGGCTGAAGCAAAGGCAGCTCAGCAGCCTGTTCAGGCTGAAAGCTTCACACGTCATGCTGCACAGACGGCACAAAATGACGTCAAAGACCGTACAGCACCAGCTGCAAAGAAGCTCCCAAAGGCTGAAGGACGACAGTTGGCACGTGAATATACGATAGCAAAAGACAGTGGTGAAGACAGCTGGCAGCTGTTTCTCGACCTCGCTCGGGACTATAAAGCACGTGATTCAAGGCTTGCGACGGTGTATATTGACTCCGATCTGAAGAGCGTTCTCGACCGTTTGAAGTCGGCATCAAGCATCAAACTGCCTTCAACGGCACTGCTTAGCGCCATCGTAGCACGCTTCGTTTTCGACCACGAGAAGGATATTAAGAACGCCATCTTTGGTGAAAGTCTGCTGTAAAAGGTATGGCTGACACTGCAGGAAACAGTAGAAATTCCCTGCTTTGTCTGCAAAATTGAACTGTAAAAGGTTGTGGTTGATGCTGCAGGAACAGTTTTCAGAGCAGCTGACAGGGCAATCCTGACGGGTCATATCAGCCCAGAAAGCATTTAAAAGGGAGTGGGATCCTTTGCATTATGCAAATATTTCACTACTTTTGTAACAGTAAAGAATTAAGCGAAAGATATGGAACCATTGGCTGAACGCATGCGCCCTCACACGCTCGATGAGTACATCGGACAGCAACATCTCATAGGGGAAGGAGCTGTACTGAGGCGTATGATAGACTCAGGACACATATCATCGTTCATTCTTTGGGGACCTCCCGGTGTCGGGAAGACCACCCTTGCGCAGATCATAGCACATCGGTTGGAGACGCCTTTCTATACTCTTTCAGCCGTAACGAGCGGTGTGAAGGATGTACGGGACGTCATTGAGAGGGCACAAAGCGGACGTTTCTTCAACTCCGTGTCGCCCATTCTCTTCATAGATGAGATTCATCGGTTCTCCAAATCACAGCAAGATTCACTCTTAGGGGCTGTAGAAAAAGGAACAGTGACGCTCATTGGCGCCACAACAGAGAACCCTTCGTTCGAAGTTATACGTCCGTTACTCTCCCGTTGTCAGCTTTATGTGCTGAAATCTTTGGAGAAAGACGACCTCCTGAAGCTCCTTCACCGTGCTATAACGGAAGATGTTGAACTGCAGAAACGTGACATCCGCCTCACTGAGACGGCTGCTTTGTTGCGTTACAGTGGGGGAGATGCACGCAAACTGTTGAATATCCTTGACCTCATCGTCAGTGCTGAAGCTGGCAAAACAGTGGAGATCACGGACGAGATAGTTGAAGAACGCCTGCAACAGAACCCCTTGGCATACGATAAAGGGGGCGAAATGCACTACGATATCGTGTCGGCATTCATCAAATCGATACGTGGTGGCGACCCAGATGCGGCACTTTACTGGATGGCACGTATGATTGAAGGAGGCGAAGACCCACAGTTCATTGCACGACGTGTGGTCATCAGTGCCTCGGAAGACATCGGACTAGCCAATCCCAACGCCCTTCTGCTTGCCAATGCAGCCTTCGATGCGGTGATGAAGATCGGTTGGCCAGAGGGCAGGATACCCCTTGCTGAAGCTGTCGTGTACCTTGCCATGTCGCCAAAAAGCACCTCTTCCTACCGTGGAATCAATGCTGCGCTGGCTGAAGTACAGAAGAGTGGCAACCTACCCGTACCTCTTCACCTGCGCAATGCACCAACAAAACTGATGCGAGACCTCGGCTATGGCAAGGAATATAAGTATCCACCCGATTATCCGGGGCACTATGTTAAACAACAATACATGCCAGACGGACTCACAGATGTCAGCTTCTGGGAGCGACAAGAGAATGATAAAGTAAACAGAAATAATAACAAGTAAAACGTAATAACACACCCCGTAAAACGTAATAGTTTCCCCACAGAATGGTGAAGGCAATCCCATGACAAGCCGCCTGACGCCCGGTTATCGTGGAGAAGGGCAGGGGAGGGGCTCTTAATCATGAAAATAGTAATACTCGACTGCCATGCAGTCAATCCCGGAGACCTCTCTTGGGATGAGATAAAAGGTCTTGCCGACTGCACCGTCTACGAACGTAGCAAACCCGAAGAGGTGGTGCAAAGGGCGAAAGATGCCGATGCCATCCTTATTAATAAGGTCAATATCACCCGTGAACTGCTTGCACAACTGCCACGGTTGAAGTACATTGGTGAGCTGGCAACAGGTTATAACAACATTGATCTCGATGCTGCTCATGAGCGAGGCATCACAGTTACGAACATTCCGGCATACAGTACGGATAGCGTTGCACAGCATGTCTTCGCACTGTTGTTGAACGTTACCAATCGGGTTGATCACTATGCAGAGGCTACACGTGAGGGAACTTGGAGCCGACAGCTCGACTTCTGCTACTGGGATTCACCGTTGATTGAACTGTCAGGGAAGACAATGGGCATCGTCGGACTGGGTCACATCGGTTGTAAAGTGGCTGAGATAGCCCATGCCATGGGGATGGATATCTCTGCAGCAACAAGCAAAAACAGTAGTGATCTACCAGAATGTATCCGTAAAGTGACCATGGAAGGACTCTTCAGTACATCCGATATCATCACGCTGCACTGCCCTCTTACGGCTGAAAATCACCATATGATCAATGCCAAGACACTGGCAATGATGCGTCCGGGAACGATCCTTATCAATACCGGAAGGGGAGGATTGATTGATGAAGAAGCTGTGGCAGCAGCACTCGAGAGCGGACATCTGCGTGCTTACTGTGCCGATGTGATGGAACAGGAACCCCCTCGTGCCGACAATCCACTGCTCCGTCAGCCCAATGCCTACATCACTCCGCATGTCGCATGGGCTACACGTGAAGCACGCAAACGCCTGATGGACATCTGTGTGGAGAACATCAAACGCTTCATGGCAGGTGATCCACAGAACGAAGTATAGGTAAAGAGATTTTAAAAAGACACTGCAGTGATGCAGCGAAATAGTTTTTCAATATATTAAATTATGGTATTATGCCACCCGTCAACCCATGGCAAGCGTGTAAGGGGAGGGAGTATCAATCATCTATAATACTGCTGATGCGTGGGAAAGGGCATCCTTGTCCAACCCACACGTAGGCAAAACCAAAGGTAGACGAGATGTCTATCCTTCCTTTATGGACATTTGATGCACCCAAAGGGGTGGCTTTTTTTCAGGATTATGATATACAACGACCCACAACTTGCACATACACTCCAGGTCATTCTGGAGTTTCTTGGAACTTTCGCATTCGCCATTTCAGGTATCAGACATGCTGCACAGAAGCATTTCGACTGGTTTGGAGGCTACGTCTGTGGCTTTGCTGTCGCCATAGGTGGCGGTACAATCCGTGACAGTATGCTGGGTGTACGCCCGTTCTGGATGACGAATATCATGTATGTTCTCTGTACTGCATTGGCGCTTTTGCTCGTTATTCTGTCACGAAAGTGGATAAAACGACTCAGCAATGCCTGGTTTGTGTTCGACACATTGGGCTTGGCACTCTTCACCATAGCGGGTATTCAGAAGACACTCGCACTCGGTCAGCCCTTCTGGGTGGCTATTATCATGGGCTGTATCACGGGTGTGGCAGGTGGAGTGATACGTGACGTACTGCTCAATAACGTGCCTGTCATCTTCCATAAGGAGATCTATGCCGTCGCAAGTGTGACCGGAGGAATCGTCTATTGGGCACTCTTCTCCCTCGGATTGAGCCTTCCGTGGGTTGTCATCATCACCTTCCTCACAGTCTCTATAATCCGTTTTGTTGCAGTAGGTTACCACATTTCCCTACCAACACTGCATGCTGAAGATGAAAAAAAATAAGTAAAAAAGATACGCAAACATTTGGTAGAACCAATAAAAAGCCATACCTTTGCACTCGCAATTCAGCAATAAGCCATTAGTTACATGCTGAATGCAACCATTAACAATGGTTCCGTAGCTCAACTGAATAGAGCACTTGACTACGGATCAAGAGGTTACAGGTTTGAATCCTGTCGGAATCACAAAAGGAACACTCGTCTTGAGTGTTCTTTTTTTTTGTGTTTTACGGTTTATGATGCTTACAAATACGTTGTGAAAGGTCATAAACCGCGTTTCTGTAGGCGTCCTATTCTTATCCATCGGTGTGATGTCCCGCTTCTTCGTTGTGCCCCTCTTTGCGACTGATAGATGCATATCAGCGGTGCAATGCAGCACACTTTCTTTATTCGATGACGATGTTAATGCCCACAAACACTGCTTCCTGGGGATTGGCAAGTAAACAGATTAAATGCGACAAAGCATATTCTTTGAACTCTAAATCTTTACCCATTAAGAATAGACAAGCGCCCTTTAAGCCCAATTTCTTCATCCTTTTATCTCCCCAACCCCCAGCATTCCGTATCCCGCCAGGCACATCCCCTCCTTCGGAGGGGCTTGGGGAGGCCCCCTCTCAGGACTTGTTCAGCCACCCATATCCCACCGTTTCCTCTCACATCCCCTCCTCCGGAGGGGCTTGGGGAGGCCGCCCTTCTTTGTCAATTTCTTTCCCTTCCGTTTTTCAATCTACGCCCTTTTGCGTTCTAAAAGATGCCCTTTTGCAATGTAAAAGG